>TBL_comb47_HYPODRAFT_10000548_pt1 | contig 49795 bp, 40 predicted proteins | sample TroBogypolimnion_40_FD_10682 | JGI IMG/M metagenome (IMG submission 10682)
ATTTCGACATGACGCAGATGACAGACAGATTCAAAGCCCCAGACATTCATTATGCGACGGAAGTTTATTTGAACGACGACCCCAAGGAATTATTCGTCGCTGTAAACGAGCTCGCTTACAATGTTTCGCTGGATGGGAAAAACACAATCAATGCCTGTTATTGGATCGAGTGGATCACAGAGTTTGAAACCATATGTAAAAACAAGAAGGACAAAATCAAATGCGAGAGACGGTCACAAATACCGGTAGATGTAAAAATGCAAATGGATATCATATGGATCGTATGGGATATTTTTATGAGAGAGGCTGAAAAAAGAAACAAGATTGTCAACAAAATTATCAAATCTTTGTTGTCCTTATTCACATTGAAATACTCAAAATGTTGTAACAAAAGGCGAAAATATATACTGTATTTTGTTGTCTCGTTGCTGTGTGAAAACGTGAATACAGACGAAGAAATTATCCGCGACAAACAAAAAGAGGTGGTTTCGAACGTGATTAAAAAGATTGACTCGATTTACAGACAAATTAAAATTAATGAGATTTCGCCCGGGACCGAGTATTTGTTCAAGGACGCAAAAGCCTCCAATTTGGAAAAAACAATTGAGAAATTAGATAAAATGAATTCATTCGGGGAGACCTTTATGCCGAGAGTGTAATAATTCAACGTTTGAGCTTTGTTTCGATTGATTTCCAAAACGGACTCGTAAAGTCATCATAAATTGAACTTGCGTTTTGCTGTATATCATATTCAATTTCGTAACTCGATATGTGATACGTTTTATTGTGTGTTTTTTTGATTATTTGTAAGATCGACTCGTTGTTGAGTGTTTCAGTAGTCAATTTATCGTCGATGTCTATATACACGACGCGAGGATTTACATGATGTAAATAAATACATTGTTCCAAAATATAATATAAACCTCTGCTTTTGTTGTATGGTTGTTGCCATATGATAACATCGTCACCTAAACACAAATGTTTCACCATCTCTTTGGTAGTATTACCAAATCTCTTGTTATAAGCAATCAGAAATAAACGTGGATACCAAAAATTATACAGTTTAGGTAGAAATCTGCTGAACCATTCAGGCACATCTGCTATTCCAACAATTGTGCGACGTCCTATTCTATTATTCAATTGTGAAAAAACTTCAGCTGATACAACAATATCCATGTAACTGAATTTATGACTGATGATGTAAATTGTCGGTTGTTCTAATTTTGATAAATGCGTCGCGTTGTTGTTGATTTTAGTTTTGAACCCACCAAAGATTTTGTATAATGGACAGCACATCTACGATATGTTGATATTAAAATATATGCATAAATTATAATAATGAAATCACGACGTCTGCTACAAAAACGTAATACACGTAAACGACGGACTTCTAGTCAAAGTTTCGAACAGGAAGTCACTCTTGTCTTCATGGAAACGCTCGTGATGGTTAAACTGTTTCATTGGAAGACACACAGTTTTGCTACTCACAAAGCAACCGACGAACTCTATAGTTCGCTGAATGAACACTTTGACGATTTTATCGAGGTCTTGCTAGGAAAAACAGGAGATAGAATCAACCTAACGAGACAAAAATCGATACAGTTGATCGACCTTGATTCGCAAGACAAACTTAAAATAAAGATGGAATCGTTCATAAACTATTTGGCAAATTTTTCCAACAACAAGACTATAATGAATAATACGGACTTGTTGAATATTCGCGATGAAATTTTAGGAGACGTAAACAAATTTTTATATTTGTTGACATTCAAGTAAGGTGTCTATTGTATTTTGTTATCATCACAATAACAAAATAAATTATGATTTGTTGAGTGAAATTCTTTAAGTAGGTTTGGGAATTTAATTTCTCGGATTTTTTGTTCAAGACTTTTTTGGGAAAATCGTTTTTGGACATTTTAGAAATGTCCATTTTCGGAAAAAAGCCAATCAGTGTTTGAAAAACGTGTATTTGTGACAATAATGAAAAATTAGCGTCTCACGACCAAAAAAATAAATTTCGTTTTGTTACGATAAAATTTGTTACTTCGTATTTTTTTAAGAATTATAATATTTAGGGAATATATCAACAAATGTCAACAGATTTAGTTCAAACAAAATCGGGAATGTTTAGTTGCGAAACCTGTAACTATAAAACCTGTCGCAAAAGCCAATATATTAGACATATAGTGACACCAAAACATAAGAATATGATTCAAAAACCAATTTGTTCTTTTTCACAAACGCATGATAATGCACTAATACATACAGCAAATTATAAACACAAATGTAACAATTGCAATAAACTGTATAAAGAAAGAACTGGCTTATGGAAACATAAAAAGATTTGTAAGGATAAAAAAGAATTGTTTGAACTAAATTACAAACTAATTGTTCAATTAGTAAAACAAACGGATGACATTATGAGCATGTTGAATACAAATCAAATAACAGATTACCCAGTAAATAATCAACTCGTGAATATAATTGTCGATAAGATCAATACAATAGAGGAATTGACAAATAAGTTTAACACATCGAATATGATAACAGAATACAAACATGTTAACTCATCGATAATCATTAACAACGTTGTGATTGATTCAAGGATAGAAGACAATTACGTAAACGCAACCCAATTATGTTTAGCATGCAATAAAACATTTGAAGAATGGGTCTCATTAGAAACAAGTAAACAATTTATTGATTTTTTAGAAAAGGAAGTATCACAACCATTGATTGATACACAAAAGGGCATTTTTATTCACCCAGACTTGGCTGTCCAGCTCACACAATGGATATCTCCTGTTATTGCATTACAAGTGAATAAATGGATACGATTGTTGTTTTCAAATAGCATTGGTTCTCCTGATCTTGGTTTGTTGGAAGAGAAACAAAAGGAAATAACAATCAAGGATCAAAAAATCAAATTGTTAGAAGATGCATACATCAAAAAACAACAAAGAAAGAATTACAATGAAGGTAATGTAATCTATATGCTGACTACAGAAGATAACAAAAATAAACGAATTTACATTATTGGGAAAGCTCGCAATTTGAAGAATCGACTAAGTTCATACAACAAAACGGCAGAACACGAGGTAGTTTATTTCAAAGGTTGTAAGAACGAAGATAATTTGAATACAATTGAACAAATGGTATTGAATAAACTAAATGAATACAAAGAAAAGGCAAACAGGGATCGATTTGTATTGCCATTAGATAAGGATATTTCCTTTTTTACAAATGTTATTGAAACCTGCATTGGGTTCTTCAATTGACAAAAGTCTTTAAGTAGGTTTGGGAATTTATTATTTAGTTTTCTCGGAATTTTTGTTCAAGACTTTTTTGGGAAAATCGTTTTTGGACATTTATAAATGTCCATTTTCGGAAAAAAGCCAATCAGTGTTTGAAAAACGTGTATTTGTGACCATAATGAAAAATTAGCGTCTGGTGACAAAAAAAATAAATTTCACTTTGTTACGATAAAAATTTTTTTTTAAACTTCGTATTTATAAATAATTTTAAATATTTAGGGAATATATCAACAAATGTCATTAGTGTTTACATCAAAAAACATCAAATCATTCAGTTGTGAATTATGTGACTTTAAATGCAGTAAAAAAGGAGATTATAGTAGACACATATTAACATCTAAACATAAGAATATGATTCAAATCAACACCCCATCAACAATATTGACAACCATTCCATCTAAAAACACCCATCTATTTACATGTCCTAATTGTAATAAACAGTATAAAGAGCGAACTGGATTATGGAAACACAAAAAGATATGTGCTATCATTGAAAAACCAACAAATCAAGATAACATGCTGAATGTAATTTTAGAAGTTGTAAAACAAAATCAAGAATTTAAGGAGTTGATGGTAGAACAGAATAAAACATTCATTGACCAAAACAATGAACTTCAAAATCAAATTATTGAATTATGTAAAAACAATAATAATATTACGAATAACAATGTAAATTCGCACAACAAGACATTCAACCTCCAAGTGTTTTTGAATGAGGATTGCAAAGACGCTATGAATGTGACGCAGTTCATCGATTCATTTGATCTCCAATTAACCGATTTCGAAAATGTTGGTAGGTTGGGATTTGTAAACGGTATTTCCGACATTATAATCAAGAAACTAAAGGCTTTGGACATTAACGAACGACCCATTCATTGCACTGACCAGAAGAGACAGGTCTTGTATGCAAAGGTTATAGACAAATGGGAAAAGGAAGGAGACGACAATAAGATCCTTAGAAAGATAATCAAATGCGTGGCCTTCAAGAACAGCAAGAATATACAGCTTTTTAGAGACAAGTATCCAGATTGTATGAATTGGGATTCAAAGCACGCTGACCGCTATCAAATACTGCGAATCGAATCACTTGGTGGACTAGGTAACGAAGATGTAGACAATGAAAATAAGATCATACGAAAAATAGCAAGAGAGATAACTGTTGACAAATACTAAATTTATTTAAAATGGGTATAGTATAATGGACTCACCCTCACTATTATCTTCTGGCAACTCTTCTCCGTTTGACACAACCAATGATTCGTCATCTTCTTTCTTTAATATTAGCGCGACCACGTGGATCATTATCGTTTTCATTTTGGCATTGTTGGGGATCAACATTTTCTTTTATTTAGCAAAAGGAACACAGGATATTACAAACTTGCTGAAACCTATAACCAAATTATTCGCTGGAGTTACAGGCCAAATTGTCGACGTATCCGCCGAAGGCGCCAAAGGCGTCGTCAACACGACGGCCGGCGTGGTTGACAAGGGATTAACCACTGTGCAAAATGTAACAACGCCCGGCGGCGTTCCTGTAAAAAACACAATTCCGCAGCCCGACATTATGCAAAATACTTCGCTGAATCGTGCACTAAATAACTCATCTTCATCGTCATCGTCATTCAATAAAGATTATGAAGCCGACGAAGCAAACAGCAACATCCAAAAATCAGGATGGTGTTACATTGGCGAAGATCGTGGGTTTAGGTCATGTGCGAAAGTAGGGACACAAGACAAGTGTATGTCCGGCGACATATTCCCCAGTCACGAAATTTGTGTGAATCCCAGTTTGAGGGCTTAGACCCACAAAATAATGGCACCTGTAGATCCACTACCACCCAATCCAACTACATTTCCATTATAATATCCTCCTCCGCCACCTCCGCCACCTCCGCCATAGTAGTATATATCACTTGATAATCCAATATTGGCACTCTGCCCGTTTGGTGGTGTATTAGGAGTTACCTGACCACCAACACCAGCTCCTGCAAACCCGCCATAACATTGGTTTTGCGAATTTGAATATGACGAACTTCCTCCGGAACCTCCTCCTGAAAATAGAAAATGTAGATTATTTATATCAAGTATATAATTTAAACTTGAATCTCCTCCAGAACCTCCAAGGCCGGTGCCATATAAAGATATTTTATCAGCCTGACCGCCATTGGGTAAACCTCCCCTTGTCGTTCCGCCGTTCGTTGATGCTGCCCCTCCTCCTCCACCACCTCCCAGTATTGGGCCAGTTCCTCCATTACCTCCCCCATAATCAATTGCGCCTTGTGCTAATCCACCGCTTCCATGAGTGGAAGTATACAATGTATTCGATATAGTAGCAGACGAATCTCCTCCACTATTACCGGGGTAATGTCCCCCATCACCCTTTCCTCCAACAGTGATTGGGATATCATAACTACCTCCACTCGTGCTAAAACTAATTTGAGTAATACCTCCTCCACCACCGCCACAACTACCGCCTTGAGTTGAATGAGGTGGGTCCATTGTTCCGCCATTAGATCCAGCTCCTCCTCCGCCAATTATCATCATATTTACAGTCAAACTAGTTGGACAATTTAATTGAAGTGTCGCAGTTCCTGTAGACATAATATTCACTAAATCATAAATAAATATAGTTGGATTCGATAAAGTGTTATTTATATTTGTATTATTGTTGATTGCAATAGTGAATGGTATTATAACTGATATTGTAATTTGTGAACTTTCACAAGTATATCCATAGAGAGTAGAGATACCATATGTATAAGAGGTATTTATTGTTGGAATAGTTATTGTATACTGTAATTCATTCGATGATAAATCAATCAATGGACCAGTATTATTATAAATTCTATAACCGGTTATATAGTCAGTTGTTATTGGAGGATCCCAATGCAGTGTTACACTAGTTTGATTAACTATATCGTAAGATACATTCTGCGGTGGTCCTGGTATTGTTACCGTAACTATATTAGATGTATTAGATTCAACGCTAAATCTCACAGACTTTGTATAAAAGTTATATGATATATCAGGCGATAAACCATAAACCGTGGTCGTTAACGCCGGATATAGAACATTTTGAATAGGAGATGATATACCAACTTGATAAATATTGAAAGAATCAATCGGGGGACACGGATTACTTGATATATCCCAATTCAATACAACACCTGGACAAACAACGGTAATTTCTTGTAATGACGGAGTCTCCGGCCTGGGCAATTGAACAATTATAGAATTCGAGAATTCGGATTCAATGCCCGAGCTGACAGACCTGATTTTGAAATTATATGTTTGCAATGGAACCAAATCGTTGATTGATATTGTCGTCACAGCGTAAGGCACAATTTGGATTAGTACACCATCGCGATAAATGTAGAAATTTGAAATTGGCAGACAATTGTTATATGTCCACGACAAAGAACACAAATTATTGTATAACACCGGAGGAATTGGAGTGACAGCGCTTACCAACCCCTTGTATCCCTCGGGCCATTTATCGCCGCTGGTCGGCATTGTTAAATTCTGTCTGGGATACCAGGTTGCGATTGAAGGGTCCCAACACAATATCTGTGCTGGTCCAGGAACGTCGCTCGCAGTTGTAAGATTGCACGGACTTTCATATGTTTTTCTTACAATTGCACCGCTGCAAGGATTTACGTATGTATTTCCCACCAAAGATCCACCATCCACCAATACATTCGATGAACAATCAAACGGATTTGGTGCATTGGGTTGAAATGGGCCGCTCACATTGTTTGGTGCACCCACGATGTTGTTGGGATACGGAATTGTAGTGAAATTGACACGTTGAAAACTAGATGTATTTGGGTTCGTGTAAGTTTCGCTCTGCGCGGCAAAACATTTTCTTCTGCCCGTCCATTGTCCCTTTGCTATTTGGGTGTATTTCTGTTGTTTCGTCAAATTCGAACTATTCTTTTTGTATTGAAGAACATTCCCCTTTAACAGCATTTGTTTTTGATTTACCAATTGAACATAAGACAAATCGATTGTGTCTGTTAGACACGGGTGTTGAACCCTGCTCCAAACACGAGGAGGTATTGGATTGTAGGCCATTGTATACTGTATATATTGATTTTTTTATCGATATATACATTTCATCATTACAATCAAGGATTGTAACCATCCCCTGCTCCGTAGAAGAACCATCGCGTCGACAAATAGTCTGTGTTTTTGGAGTTCACCCCGTTGGTCCCTGTCATATTCGTGTTCGGCCCTTTCGATGCCAATTTATGTATTTCTGCAGTTCCTAAAGCATAATTGTAATACCATAGATTGGATATGTATCCGTCGAATCCACCATTCATCCCGACATAAACTTCGCCGTAATTTTGTTTGGGGACGCCCGTGAGTTCGACGCTCCTTGAAACTGTTCCGTTGATATATACGTCCAATGTTTTGTTCTGGCAACGGATGATCACATTCAGCCACTTGTTCAACGGAATGTCGGGAATTACAATTTCTTCGTTGATTACGTCGAATGTGTTCATCATGACTACGAGGGCATTCGTTTTTGGTGCGATATACAATCCTGGTGCATTGTTTGGAAAATTGAGGCCGTTCGTTTCTAAACCATCGCTGTTTCCCTTGTAAAAGATATGTTTGTAAAAGCCGTCTTTGTAAACTAAGTTGTCTATGAAAATCCAAACTGACCAAGTAAATTCGATTCCATCAGACGCATTCACCGACCTATAAATAGTAGCTGCCCCTTTAGTGGATGGTTGTTGTGGGAACACAATAAGTTGTTTTGCATCAACCATCCCATTAATCAGTTTCGGGGAGTCGGTTTGTTTGAACAGATACGACACCATCACTATTCCAACCCTTAATAATACTATAAATGCGAATATCACCAGAAATAAAAACGCGAACTTTGCGATTAAACTATTCGATTCGGCAAATCCTCGATCTCCGTAAGATACTTGATTCGTTGAAAAAGAACTGAATGGGGATGCATTTGGTTGATTGTATCGGGGATAGTTCATAATATAATTACATAAGAAAAAATCCAACGTGTGATACTATTAAAAAGTCACACTCCCCTGTGTTGTCCCATTCTCTACTAAAGATACTTGAACTTGATACGTGAAGAGACTCGCAAGCCAGCTTGTTGGGCCCTTCACATAAATATTCCACGCATCTTGTGGGTTCATCGGTTTAGGGAAATATGATAATTTTGAGGTATACCCATCGAATCCACCATTGGGGGTCAAGAAAACACTGGCGTTGCTGCTCACGTTCGCAACTCCCGGTAACAAACACGTTTTCACTAATTTACCATCAATGTAAATATCCATTGTTCTGCCGTATACGCTGACGATCAAATTCACCCATTTTTGTATAGGAATGTTCGCCACACTGCACGGATGAATTACGAAATTTTCCCCGGACGCGGTCGGTTGATCTATTCCCGGAAAACACGCTAAAGAAACCGTTATGTTATTTTCAACAGGACCTAGCACAACCGCGGGACATGGGCCCAAACCGCGCACGCCGGGGATAGAACCGTTGTCGGGTGCAGAGGCGGACGACATTCTACCAAAAATAACCTTTGGTTCTCCATATCGATACGTCCAATCGTTTACATAAAACCAAACGGAGTAGGAAAAATTTGAAGACGCTTCGTCCTTTAGTTCAATCGTCGACATGTCTTTGCCATTTCGTAAACTCTCTTGCAACGAAGAAGAATCGCGCAACAACAGTTTCACTAAATAGATTATTAGGACAATCACGGCTATTGTTAGAACAATACTAATTGGACTCATTGTATATTATAGATTTAGAAATTTTCTATTTTGATAATTGTTTCATTGTTGTTTTCCATAACTGGAGGCGTTCTATTTCGAACCATATTATACAAATAATACAAGTTTGTCCTTGTTAGCGGCTTGTTAAAATACACGACGTTGCAAATCCCGCCATTGACGCCACCCTTGTCGCCTATTGTTAAAGTATCCAATGTCATGTATGGAACCACCTCGACAGACGATTTAACCAGTTCGCCATTCAAAAATATATCCATCGTGCCCCCGTTGTAGTTGATAACGATGTTGTTCCATTTTTGCAGCTTGAATTTATCGTTTTTATATATAACTCGGTGAGACACCCCATCAATTATTTCCGTATCGTCATTCGTAACATCAGTCGAGTCTCCTTCCTCAGCTTCGTTTATCGGCGCCGGATGGGCGTTTGTTACAGTTACAATGAGCGTGTTCGTGTTCGCCTTGTAGAGTATATTGGGTTTCCCGCCATAATTCAACAGTGTTGTGTATTTTATATACGATTGATTCGAGTTGGGTGGCGCAGAATCAACGAACACCCAACACGATAGCCCATATTGGTAATTGAAGTTATCACCGCCGGTTAATTGTTGATGAGTCACAAGCGAATGAGACTCGTTTGTATACACCGGATTGTTCACCAACAGTTTTCCTCCCTGCAGATTAATTTTTGTAAATAGCAACTTGATTCCAACGTAAGCAAGAGAAACCAAAGTAATCGCAGAAACGATCAATAGAGATGTTTTGTTGTGATTGTCGCTCGTCTTTGTGACGCCGCTAAATACGAGATCAAACAATCCTGTAAAGAGACACGGAATGTAGAAAATAATGTTCATGATTAACTCAAAAAAACCATCCTTCTTTGAGTTGTTCACCGGAAGTTTTACGATCATTGTTTTGTATGCAAGTGATAACACTATGATTAATAACAGCGTATTTAGTAATAAACTTGGAATGCTGGATTGCCCAGTGTAACTTTGAATGTTATACACGATCCAAGCTATTAACAACCCAGATGTGGTCAACCCAAACAGCGCCAACATGACCTTTTTAGATATGTTCATGTAGTTGACATTTGAAGATTTATCCGCAATGGTTTCAGGAAATACGTTGACGATCAACAAAATAGCCCACAATATAAGTACCAGTATCATCAAAATTATAACAGAGGATGCTATTATTGGGTTGTTTTTTAATCCCCCAGGAAATTGAACGATTCCTATCGTCGCGATGATTAAAAATAAAACCAACGATGCGCTCCCATAAAAAGAAAATTTTGAAAATTTTTCAAATAGGCTTACGGGGGGGCTAGCAGTGGTTTTATCTTGAAGTGTCAGGAGAACGATTGTGTATAGTAAACTGAAGATTGCGAGAACCATTGTCAACACCGTGCTATAACCCAAATATTTACTTATGAATCCGCCCGGATCGACAGTGTAAAACGTTATTATTAGGGCTATCAAACAAACAAATATGATTATCGATTTAATTCGTTCGTAGTTCACGCTGAACGTGGACAAATAATCTACCTTTAGACTCTTGAACAAAAACAACCCAGACAAAAACAGCGTCAATGGCGTGATGATATACGCGTATTTAGCCAAAATGTCGCTTGGTAGTAGAGCGAAGAGTAGTATTAGACATATCGTATACAACACAATATAGAATGCACTGCTCAATTGCACAAACAATTGTTTAAAATTTGGTATTATTACAATGGCAATTATCGAAAGCAACAAAGACGAGAATAAAATTATAAGCGTCCCTGATGTGATTTGCTCCATCGAAATAGATGACGCCGACGTCGGTGGTTTTTTACTAAATAAATAAAAAAAAATTACAAATACCAATACCAATATCAATCCAAACATTGAAAAGAATGCTTGAGGGGTGTTTAATTTTTTTAGTGTATTTTCTGTATTGGTATTTGAATTGTCCATTATTATAACAAAATATTATAAGCCTGGAATATCAAAATGTTTCCAACACGGTTTTCTTTCCGTGACACTCACGACACAATGCGATTAGGTTTTGAACGTCGTTACCACCACCATGTTCCAATCTTATTTTGTGGTCGACCTCGTAAGTGTAGTCCAATTGTTTTTTGCACTCGCCGCATTTCCATTCTTGTTGTGAAGCTACGTATTTCTTTTTCATTCCGCTAACTGATCGATTTGTTCCGTGCTTGCCCGAATTCAGCATCCTTTTTTCTCCGGCTACATTCTGCTGTTCAAATCCTCCATCGCCCCCTCCGCCCATGAAATCCCCTCTGGTGGTCAAATCAAATATCGGCGATAAAAGGCCCAACGAAGATTTATCCATCGGCATATACTTTACCACGTTGTTCGCACAGACCAATAGATTTCTACCTTGAACCGGATTTCTCTTCAACATTAAGTAAACTCCAAAACCGATGAGGCCAAAGAATATCATTTGATAATATTTTTTGAAAGAGAGCAACATTTTTGTATATTTGCCATCATGATATGTATTGTAAATGAAAAACGCTGTTATTCCTAATATAAATATTTCAAGCCGCATGTATATTATTACATTATCTTTTTATCTTTTACCTCTTTGCAAGTAAAGAGGTAAAAGATTTAGTTGTTTAAGCGATTTGGTTATTTAAGCGGACTGATGTATTAGCTGCATCTGGGATTGTTTAGGTTGCATTTTTGCTAAATTTATCATACGGAACATTCCTAAAACAATAATAATATAAGGCAAAAGCACCAACAACCAAGAAATGGATTTGTAACCCTTGCTACACAACCAATTCAAGCCATAGGTCCAAATAAAGGCAAATCCAAGTTTCATTAAAACGGCTAAAACAGGCGCGCTGTTATACAACGCAATTATACACGCGATCACTGCCAGGGCAAAATATATCTTTGCGGGAGTGCATAGAGTCTCGAAGTGCTTGTTCATTATATATTTATGGTTTTATTTTATTTTGATTTTTTGCTCTTTTTTTGGGTAATATAGACAATAACAATAAATCTTTTTTTCTTCGTGTTATCCTATTTGTAGACTTGCTAAAAAGCCGAGATGTTTTTTTATGCTGTTTTTTGCGCCCCTTTTTATCCTGTCTTAAAATATTACCGAGAGCACGTAAATCCACAACGAGTTTGTCGACGTCTATCAGTTCGCTCGTTGGGACGTATAAATAATCAATATAAATACTTTTTAACTTGTTAAATAAGTTTAATTGTTCTTGCGATAAGGTATCATAATTATTGAATAAACGCTCTAAAAATGGCAAATACGCGATAACAAACCCCCACTTGTCGATGATTTTGATGAAGACATTGTCCAAGTAGTATCTTAGGTCCAATGTGCCGTCCTCTCTAAACTTGGTAAAATTCTCTAGCACGTTAATTATGTAGTTTGTTATGTAAACAATTGTAAAATTCGTTTCGATCATTTTGTATTTCGCGCGTTCATCGTAAAGGTTTGTTAGATCCCCACTGAATAAAATATACATTATCTCGTTGATTAGCCCATAATGCCCGGCGCCCCTCTCTTTCATCCAAAAATGAATGTAGTTTACTACGAACGGTCGAAGCTCATTCTCGGTAATTTTCCCCCCATCGTTTATATATTTTGTATAATTCTGAACAAAATAATCTGAGAACATTATTACCGAAAATGGGACGTTGAATTGAAGGGGACGGTTCCGCCACGTCGAAGGGAACGGGTTGTTTTCGTTTGGAATGTATACCGTTGAGAGCCCCCAGTCTATCAACCTTGTTTTAAAGGTCGAGTCGACAAGGACGTTGGACTCTTTGATGTCACAATGATATACGTTTTTAGCGTTCATCGGCATGATTCCGTTAACCAACAGATGAATCAAACTGTCGTTCAACTTGTTAAGGTTTTCGTGCAAATCAATGAATTCGTTGACGGCTATGCCACCATTTGGCATGTTCAATATCATTAATTTGTCGAGCGAATAATTCACATTTGTCTTTGTGATCCCGTCTTTCGGTAATGCCGTGCATTTTGATTCGAAATTTTTAAGATCAAAACTTGTTAGCTTTGCGGGTCTGCACATTTCGATATCGTCCAACAGGAAATAATCCGAAAAGTGTTTAATATTTTTTAATTTGTCCCTTATTTTGTTAATTTCTTCGTATTCTTTAAACGCATATTTTTCCTTCATCAATTTACTGATACCATTCTTAGGGGTTCTTGAAGCATTTCCTTTGCATCTCAAGGCGGGGCTAAATACGCACCCAAACCCTCCAGAAGCTAGGGCCTTGCCTCCTTTACAGTTTTTCATCGTTATATACTTACGAATATTTTATTTTTCTACAACAGGTCTTCACTTGTCGTACAAATAATATATAGATCCCAACATGGTTACAAGTATACCCCCGTATATAATTTTTTCTCTTAATTTGTAATACTCGCGCATTTTCACATTGGTCGGTTTGTAGGCTTCGTAGTATTTTATGTAAAAGTCATTCAGTGTTATTTGGGGTTTTTCTAATTTTTGATTTATTTTGTTGTGGATGAACCACATCCATCGCACCAATGATTCACGGTTGTCCAAATATGGTAATACCGGATACTCGTCGAGCAATTTGCTCATCACGGTCGATATATGTTCAACTGGTATGAATACTGGGATATTCAATATAAAATCGTAATATTTTTTTTTTGTTACGGCGTTTGGTCGATTTGGATATGACATTGATATCGAATGTAAAAAGAACCAAAAGTGTGGGCCCCAAACGTTTGGGTCAAGATAGGTCATATACATATTCGAGTAAAAATAAAACTACTCTAAACTTACGGGGGAAACCCCCGTACACCCCCACCATGCGGGGAGACACATGCGGGGATACATGCGGGGAGACACATGCGGTTAAACCCCCACCATGCGGTTACACCCAATCTAAACCAATTTGTTATAGAAAATTACATAAACGTATATTTACAATAACATAATATGATCAAGAACATCAGTTTATGTAACAATTGTGGCAAACAGGGTCATCTGTTTCATCAATGTAAGCTTCCAGTGACCAGCTATGGTATCATTCTATTTAAACGGACTTTGCAAGGTTTACAATTCTTGATGATACGAAGAAAAGATAGTTTTGGCTACATTGATTTTATACGGGGAAAATACTCGCCTTACAACATCAATCAAATTCAAAATATAATCGACGAAATGTCGTCAAACGAAAAAGCAAAAATACTCGCCGATGTATTTGACGATCAGTGGAAAGAAATGTGGGGCGACAACTCAAAAACACAGTATAGAAGCGAGGAATTCGCCGCGTCCAAGAAAAGTGATCTATTAAAAAACGGAGTTGTCTTCAGTGGTGAAAAGATTACGCTTCGCAATTTCGTGGATAAAAGCAACACATCTTGGAGCGAGACAGAATGGGAATTCCCGAAAGGACGACGCGATCTAAAAGAAAAAGATTTGGATTGTGCGACGAGAGAATTCGAAGAAGAAACTGGTATTCCGCGATCCAAAATAACAATTGTCGAAAATCTGGTTCCATTTGAAGAAACTTTTATAGGAACAAACCACAAATCCTACAAACATAAATATTTTTTGGCGCAAATGAACGAAGGAGAATGTGTTTTAAACAATTTTCAAAAAACAGAAGTTAGCAAATTGGAGTGGAAGACAATCGACGAATGTTTAGCATCTATAAGACCATACAATATAGAAAAAAAAAATATAATAACAAATGTGAATAAAGTATTACAAGAATTTAAATTATATTTGTGATATATAGACATGGAATCTGTAATTAAAATAAAAAGATGTCCAAACGGAACGAGGCGAAATAAAAATAACGAATGTGTAAAGAAAGATGTTGAGCGTTTAGACTTTGAACAACCCACTCTCAACCCGGTATTAGAAACTGAGCCGACTATAATGCAAATAAAACGATGCCCTAACGGAACAAGGCGAAATAAGAATAATGATTGCGTAAAAAATAATCAACAGGTCGAGTTGGAACCTCCTGTTGTCCTTGAACCTCCAGTTGTCATGGAACCTCCCGTTGTCTTTGAACCTCCCGTTGTCATGGAACAACAAGTCGTTAAAGATAATGAAATTTCATGTGACTACGATCTACAAGCGGACTTTACCGGACTAAATTGTGAAAATGAGAATGTATATTCAAAAGATTGCAACAAATTTATGCTTAAAAAAGAACTCGTCGAGAGAAGCTGCTTGAAAGATGATACCCCTCCCTATTTGTATCCCGACTTAAACGATGTAAATTTCAATATTAAAATAGCAGAAAAAAAAGAGTTTAATGATACAAAATATGACGGCATTGTATACAAAGACATCAAAGAACAAGCGGATATAATAGCCAATGCGGATTTCGAATTGCAGCCCCATCAGGCGTTTGTCAAAAACTTTTTATCATTTCAAACACCCTACAATAGTTTATTGTTGTATCACGGCCTAGGCAGCGGCAAAACATGTAGCGCCATCGGGGTCTGCGAAGAGATGAGAGACTATATGAGACAAACTGGCATTACCAAACGAATCATAGTGGTGGCATCGGAAAACGTCCAAGATAATTTTAAACTTCAGTTGTTCGACGAACGAAAGTTAAAAGAGGTTGATGGATTGTGGAGTTTAAAAGGTTGCATCGGTAATAAACTGTTAAAGGAAATTAATCCAACAAACATGAAGGGTGTATCCAAAGAAAAGGTAATCAATCAAATAAAATCGCTTATGAACACATACTACCTATTTTTAGGTTACGGACAGTTTGCCAATTACATCATAAAAAAAATGGAATATAAAGAAGAAATTCAAGTCGAACGAGATCAGCGCAAAAGTAAGAAACAAAAAGACGCAAACCCAAAAAATGTCAAGGTAACTCTCAACAATCGAATCATTCGAAGATTGCGAAACGAGTTCAACGATCGATTGATTGTGATCGACGAAGTTCACAATATCCGCATTGCTGACGACAACGAAAACAAAAAGGTCGCGGTAAACCTCGAATTTCTTGTAAAGGCAGCGCAAAACATGCGGTTTTTATTTCTATCTGCTACACCAATGTATAATAGTTACAAGGAGATTATATGGTTGTTGAACCTGATGAATACGAACGATCGTCGGGGGCGTATAGAAGTGAAAGACGTGTTTGCGCCTGATGGAAATTTTAAAGAAGGCGGCAAAGAATTGTTGATTCGAAAGGCGACTGGTTATGTATCCTTCGTGAGAGGCGAAAATCCTTATACGTTTCCTTACAGTGTCTATCCAGACATTTTCGCAAAAAAACAAACATTTCCGTATATTCCGTATCCATCGTATCAAATGAACTTAAAAAAAATAAAAGATCAAGACAAAAACCGTATATTGAGTTTGTATTTGAACACAATTGGTAATTGTGGTAATTGCGGTAATTGTCAGTATTGCGTCTACAGATATGTTATCCACCATTTAAGGACTAAGCGTTTTTCTATCACGACTAAAACTGGAACCGTTAAGGAAATGCCAAGTTTCAACAACATGGAATCGTTTGGTTACACTGTTTTACAGACACCGTTGGAATCGTTGATCATCGGGTATCCAATCAAAGGACTGAAGGATATTATCGAGCAAATACCAAATGAAAAATATCAAGATGCGTTTTCAGAGGAAGTGTTTTCGATTGAAGAAGACGAAAAAACAGAAGACCTGACCACAACCCCTAGCATAATTGTTGATTTGGAGGAATTAGACCAGGAAGAGGAATTGGAAATAGAAGAGGAAAAACCACAATCCGCTGGAACTATTGAACATTTGGACCCTCGTGAGTTAACGGGTAAATTGGGATTGAGCAGGATGATGAATTTTGTAGACACCAAGTCACCATTGGAAAAGGGATCTTTCGAGTATAAGAACGAAACGATCAAAAATCATGGACGGATTTTCTCTCGTGATATGATCGGCAAGTATAGTTCCAAGATCAAATGTATTTTGGAACAAATCGTTTCGATCAATAATACTGTGTCTAGTGGCATTATTTTGATTTATTCTCAATATATTGATGGAGGACTGATACCAATGGCTCTCGCATTAGAGGAAATGGGGTTTGTTCGATACGGGGAAAAATCATTGTTTAAAACCCCTCCGTCAAAAATAGTTGATGTGAGGACAATGAAACCCCCAATAAATGAAAAAGAAAAGGATTTTATGCCAGCGCGTTATACCATGATAACGGGCGATCTTCGATTATCTCCTAACAACGACGCCGATGTTAAGATGCTTACCAATGAAAACAACAAAAATGGCGAAAAGATCAAGGTCATTTTGATATCAAAGGCGGGCTCGGAAGGAATCGACCTAAAATTCATTCGCCAGGTTCACATATTAGAGCCTTGGTACAACATGAACCGTCTCGATCAAATCAAGGGGCGCGCGGTCCGCAATCTCAGCCACAAGGATCTGACTTTTGAAAATAGAAACGTGCAAATATTTTTGTATGGGACAATTCTTGGAGACGAGAACAAAGAAGAGGCAGCGGACCTATACGTATTTCGAGTCGCCGAGAACAAAGCAATTCAAATCGGTAAAGTCAGTCGCGTATTGAAGGAAACTGCCGTCGATTGCATCATAAATCACGACCAAACCAACTTTTCCCAAGAGAATATGACGCCTATTCTGGGAGAACACACCGTCACACAACATTTGTCTAACGGTATGGTCTTGGACAACTTCAAAATTGGCGATGCCCCGTATTCCGCTGCGTGTGATTATATGGAAAACTGTTATTATGATTGTACTCCAGACAAACAAATAAACGACGACGACATAAATGACGACACCTACAACGAGAATTTCATACGGATGAACGCCGACAAAATATTGCAAAGAATAAGAATGCTCTTCAAAGAAAGCTTTTTTTACAAAAAAGAAGTTTTAATAAATGCGATACGAATACCCAAAAAATATCCTTACACTCAAATATACTCGGCCCTGACTCAATTGATAGAAGACAATAGTGAATTTATAGAAGACAAATATGGTAGAAACGGAAGATTGGTGAATATAGGAGAGTATTATTTGTTTCAGCCGATTGAACTTCGAGACAAAAATATATCTCTGTTTGATAGGTCGGTCCCAATCGATTACAAACATGACATGATCAAATTTGAAATTAACAAAAAAATACAGAAGCCAGTCTTCGACGATAAACTCGAAGCTTTCAAAACTGCAAAGCTGCTGATCGAACAATTCAAACAAAATTTCGATGTCGTTCAGGAATATACCAATAAAAAGATTGAACGAGGTGAACACGATTGGTTTAAATATTGCGGCATTGCATTGAGAAAGATCGTTAAAGACTACCCGGGTATCCAAGAATATTTATTGGAATTTGTCATTGCTCACATGATCGAATTATTGTTGTTCGATGATAAATTAGACTTGATGAATTACATTTATTCATTGGATAAACTTGTAAAAGATTCATTTGAATGGCATATAAAACAGTATTTTGAGAGAAACTCAATAATAGCTCAGGTAGCCAAAAACAATAAAACGTTTATTGTTTATATAATGTATAAATTGAATGAAGAGAAGATTATGGTGTTGGACGAAAACAATACATGGGTCGAAACAGAGCCCATCCAAAAACAAAGAATTGCGTCTTCAAAGGAGATACAAGATTTGCTTACTCTCGACATTGAAAAATACAATAAGATTGTGGGGTTCATCGGTTACGAAAAAAAGAATGTCTACATGATCTACAAAACCAAGGACATGACCTCTAAACGAGACCGTGGTGCAAGATGCGATGAAGCAGGCAAGGACAAAACAATTCAAACCCTAAATTCCATTATCGGGGAGAAAAAATACACAAATGAAAACACTCGATTGAAGAAGGACCCAGATGGTAACATAATTCACGATGCAATTAGTCACGACGAATTATGTGTGATACAAGAATTTATCTTGAGGTATTACGACAAGATAAAAAAGAATGATAAATCGTGGTTTATAACACCTTATATGGCAATATACTATAAACTTTACAACATAACCGTCAAGTAAAATTTAATTGAAATTTAGAAAAAATTGAAAAACAAATAAAGATTGTATATATAATATAAAAGCATGGAATCAAAACAAAAATACAAAAAACGGGAAAACCGGATACTATCGACTTATTCGAGATGTTTAGTTACTCGAAGCATTGTTTTACCCATAACAGCAGTTGGTAAAAATATTAAACAGACTTTGGAACAAAACATAACCGCGAATTATGAAGGCAAGTGTGTGGTCGAGGGATACATTAAAACGAATTCTTCTAAAATCATAACGTATTCGAGTGGGATTATTCAACGAGGAAACAATATACAATTTGAGGTTGTGTTTGAATGTATGGTCTGTTTTCCCGTCGAGAATGCCCTCATTATGTGTGTAGCAAAAAATATAACAAAGGCTGGTATTCGGGCCGAAAGTGCGGAAGAAACTCCCTCTCCCGTTGTGGTATTTATTGCAAAGGATCATCATTACAACGTAGCACAATTCGCTGAAATTAAAGAGGGTGATACATTCAAAGCAAGAGTCATCGGTCAACGATTCGAACTGAACGACAAATACATTTCGATCATCGGCGAATTAGTCAAGGAGAAGAAGGTATTCGAGAAACAGCGCATCACGATTCAGGACGAGTAATTATTTTACAACTATTTTATTTTTTATGACATCGTAACATGTAGAAATCCAACTATTTTTGGATTTCTACTTGCATCCACCAATAAATAAGAAGATTTATCTTTGCATGGTTGTCATAAACCGACAAATCAAATAGATAAACATAATCGGTAACGCTATAATGCACAATATTAGATAATATCTAAACCAAATGTAAATTATACTGATTACCGTTTCGTGTCTCATTTCACTGTTTGTTTTGATGGACGTGTGACATATAACGCATTTTTTTTTGATTATAAACCAGTCTTGTATACACGCGGGGTGCACCTTAAACACACAATCACATTTCAGTTCACTAGGCGTTATAAGATTTTCTTCTTCGAGACAAATTATACAGTGATCAGCCATTTTTTTACAATTGAAGAAACGGATCAAGTTGACTCAATTTTATCAAAAAAACTTGGTTTTAAACTCTTCAGGAGTCATGATGGGGATACTATTCAAAACCGCAAACTTTGTTTTGTTCGAGACATCGTCTTTCGATTTGACGATCAATACAAACGTAGACTTTTTTATATCATCGTCGAGCTCCGCTCCATATTTGTTCAACGAATCAATGATTTCTTTATCACGTATTTTCGTCATGACGATTTTTTTGCCATTCAAAGGGTGTTGAACGATCGATTGGTTTAGATGCTGTTGTTGTTTCATCTGTAGTTTATGCGAATAACCAATTTCACTCAAAAAGCTTACAAATCTTGGAATATTCTCAACAAACGTTGCAGCTGTCTTTTGCTCGATGCCGTTTACTGCTTTGATCTTGGTTATTTTTGTTTCGATTGATTCTGTATCTGTTAGAATGTTCGGGAACATTGACAATATTGGCGCAATTTTTCGAGCACCTATGCCTCTGCCCATGGTTCCGGATGCGACCATAAAGGAGACAATCTGCGCGTCGTCCAACCTTTGTTTAATATTCGCCACATATTTCTCGGCCGTTGTCTTGTAGCCAACCCTCTCGAAATCTGTCTTTGTCATTGCAATTATTTTTGGTATCGTATCAAATCCTGCCTCCATTATTTTCTTGATGTTCCCAGATTTAAGGCCGTCGACCTCCAGTTCTGTGAAAAAAACGACAATGTTTTTTTCTCTCACAATTGCGTTTTCATCTATACTCTTTAGGATTATATCAACGAGAGAATCATTCCAAACATACTCCTCTACAGGCATCTTTGTTTTTGCGGCGGGAACGGCGACGTTAACTATTTTTGGGATCACATCGCCAGACCGTATGATTTCGATTATTGCCCCGACTCCAATTTTATTATCTTGAATAAATTTTGCGTTGTATCCAGTCGCGTAAGTAATTGTAACCCCACACAAGTGGACCGGTTCTATTCGCACGCGCGGCTTCAAGTAACCATCCTTGCTGGGCTCCCACAAAACATCTACGACCTTAGCCTCTGCCTTTTGATCGGACAAAACCATCTTGAATGCAAACGCGTGATCGGGGTTTCCAGATATTCGTTTGTATATGTTGTCATCAATCACAATTATCCCATCAATCTCGTATTTACAACTTGTTCGTTTGTCGATTAAAAGATTGGACAAAAAATCATTTGTTACATTTTCGCTTAATCTATAATCCACTACTTCGAAACCCAAATCCTTCAGTTTGACAAATTGTTTGCTTGGTTTCAGTGCAGGATCGATACACTCGTAAGCTACGAACTTGACATCCGCTAATTTATCGTCTGTGGTTTTAGAGTTTATTATCCCAGATGTTAAATTGCGCGCATTGGCAAAGGAGGTGGCATATTTTTGATCAAACGTTTGTCTTGGAATTATGAATTCGCCCCGAACTACGATCCCCTTGGTTTGGGGAAGCTTCAACACCGAGAGTAAATGGCTTATATCCTGTCCGACCTTCCCATCTCCTCTGGTATACAATTTTGGGACGGGCCCTTCCGTCGTATAGAGACCACTCACACCGTCCAATTTACATGAAATTACATAAGGGCCTGCGTGTTTACACGCCCACGATGATAGAGCGTTTGTATCAGGCTTTATTTTATTCATAGACCACATTTCATAAGGAAGTCTAACTTTGTTTTTTCCCGTCGGGACTCCAGCGCCAACCTTAACAATTGTTGGGAAGGTATTCGATATGTATTCGCGGATGATATCATATTCATTGTCGGTCATCAAAACATCAATATTGTTGTAATAAACATGGTCTGCGTATGCGATAATTTCGCGTAGTTCAAGCAACGTTAATTTATGCAATACAGTTATACCGTTCTGTGTAAAATCGTTAATATTTTTTAGAATGTCTGGTAAGGTCATACAAGTTTACACAGTTTTACTTTTATATAGTTTACTGGAAGTTCTTTGAATAATATAATTTGTAGTCGAATTATATTATATGTCTTCTATATTAGTATGAAAAAAATAAATATAGTAATATCATTTGTATTTATATTTGTAATAATTTTAGCATATTATTTTGTAGAGACAGACGAATCTATCGATAAAATAAGGACAATAGAAAAGGATGGGTTTTGCGTTTTACACAACGATGAATACACAACGACTCAAGACATTCCGTGCGACAAGCTGAAAGATGATACGCTGAGAATGTTGCCAAGCGGATATACGTTTCTTGACTATGTATATAAAATACAAAACGTTGCATTGTCAACGTTTCACCGGGATGTTACGTCGAGCAAAAACATTTACAAAACGCTTCATCCAGTCTACACTCTAATATTGTATAAATCGGGGGGAGAGCTGTTGTCTGTTTGTCCCGGAAGCGACAAATCATATCCCTTTGTCTGGTCGAGGATTGTAAATATAAGTGGCGAACCCGGAACAGCATTTCTCTTTGATTGTGACATGTTGCATGCAGGATATACCAACCAATGCAGAAAAAGAGACGTTATACAATACAAAATTTGTCACGTGGACGACCTAGACAAAATGCCCCATCTGCACGGAGTGCGAACCCAAAAAACAGACGTATGCAAAATAACGACAAAAGGTAAAATACTTAGAAAACTTTCGTACCTCTACGAATTCCCGATAAACTACTTGTTGTATCCGTTGATGATAAAAAGAGAAAATACAGACAGTATAATTGGAAAAATTCAGTCTTATATACCGATCACGTATTACAATAATGTATAAAGGTATAAAAACAACTCGCGCAATACAATAAATGGAGGCCATATTGTCAACGAACGATGTTAATAATTTCTTTATAAGCGAACTGAATTATATTAGGGACTCGATCGAAAACATGAATAAATTCAATCAAATCGAAATTCTTAGAATTTTGCGCGCACACGAAGATATAGTATTGAATGAAAACAAATATGGGGTTCACGTGAATTTATCTGAATTGAAAAAAGAAATTGTTGACGAACTGAGCTGTTACATTAAATATGTGAATACACAGGAAATTAATCTACACAAAATTGAAAAACAAAAGGAGGATTTTAAAAATAATTATTTCACAAAAGATAATAAAGATAACACCAAAGTATACACTAAATGAATACGGATAATTATAATGATGTAGTAACTAAATTACAACATTATATGCTCGACGAAGATAATATAAAAAGTGCATTAGAATTAGTAACGCTCCCAGATAAAAAAGAACACAAGAAGTTTATAAAACCAAACAACAATTCAAAAAATATGTTGTTTCTGCCGTACGAGCGAGACACCTTGTTTTGGTGTTTTTATGTTATGAAAAATGGAGAAACAGATTACGAGATGTTAAACAATCGAAATTTAATTACAGAAAAAAAACTTAAAATAGATTACATCGAACAAATAAGGAAGGACAAACAACAAGTAAAAGCGTATAAGTTTGCGACATTGTCTCACTTGGAAAATATGCTCGCAAACGAACATCGCATTGATGTTGGAACATTTTTAAGTTTATGTGTCTTTGAAAATTTAAATGTGATGTTCATAAAAAACAAAACATACTTTGAGTTGTTGATGAACGATGGTGAACCTATACACATTGTTCATAGTTTAGATAATTACAAATATGGATACAAAATGAAATCGAACAATCAAGACATCGTGTCGTCTTTATTCAAAATCGATAATTTTGATAAGCCGATAAAGGCAATTTCATCCTACAAGGTTCAAGAGTTGGTGGACATATGCGAAAAACTATCAATTGATACAATTCACAAGGAAACTGGTAAAATTAAAAGCAAAAAAGATTTATACGAATTGATTGTTCAGTATTTTTAATAAAAATTGAATCTCAAATATAAAAATATGTCGTCTTTATATATATAACAATGTCTAATATACAAGACACACAACATGAAGAAGTTATCGAAGAAAATGCGCCTGCATATGCTCCCGATGAAATTTTCGTCGAAACAAAAGAAGCATATGTAAAAGAACAATATGTGAACGAGACGCCTTTACAGAGTTTTGACAAAATGATAAAAACCTTTTACGAAAGCGAACCTTACGTCAACAATATCGCGGAGTTAGAGGTTCGGTTTGGAACAAAGGGTATTAAGCCTTTGACAAAAAACGACTACGACAATGTAATCAAAAAACTCAAATCAAACGGTTTTGACTGTATCAATGTAAATGGCGAAAACAGTTTGCGGATACAATCACTGTTCCTCGATAGAAATGGGGTCTTCCGCGAATCTGACATAAGAACTGAATTGTATGGTTTGGACAAGATAGAAAAATATTGTAAAACGGACAATCTTTACGAGGCCAGGGGGTTCTCAAAGTCAAGCATAAAGTTTACAAAGAAATCTGGTTTCTACAAAAACGAAAGGAGGGTATATCCGGTAAACTTCGATGATTTTAATTACCGTGTTTCGCTTCAAAAGGAGGAGACTGTGTCGCAAGGATTACAAACCTACATATTGAACAGTTGGAAAGAATCGAAGAAAACATTTCGTTACATGAATCGCGTAACGTTTGTTCATCCCAACTATCCGGTGAAAATCGATCTAAGTATTGTCAAGTATGGAGACAGAGACCCACAAGACCGCGATTACCGAAAAATGAAATGGTGCTGGACGGCGAAAGAATCCAACGTCTTCAACAATCCCGAAACATATGAAATTGAAATTGAGATCGACAACAAGGCGATAGGCCCCGAGACCCGATTTAATTCGGCCGATTCGCTAATGAGTTTTGATACGATACGAAAAACAATCAAGCTTATTGTGTGTGGATTGCAAGGGACCAACTACCCGTGTTCTTATCCTGAGCAAAAGCGTGTGTTGGAATCCTATATGAATTTATTGGGATTTGATAACCGACGCGTCGAAAACAGAAATTTTATTGGACCAAATTCGATAACGTTGCAAATGGAAAATATTGCACCAATCGAAAGCGACAGTATTTCACTAGTAACTAATATAAGAAACGATTACACTGTGACTGAAAAGGCTGACGGTGATCGTCATTTGATGTTCATAAACAAAGACGGTAAAATTTACTTGATAAATACAAACATGAAGGTAATCTTTACGGGTGCAATAACCGACAACAAGGAGTGTTTGAACACGTTGATTGATGGTGAATTAATAGTATACGATAAATTGAAGCAGTTCATAAATTTATTTGCGGCATTTGACATTTATTATTACAAACAGCTTGACGTTCGGGCATTTCCGTTCATGCCATTGAAAGATGAAAATAAGTCGCGGTTTCATATCCTAAAAAGTGTAATGGCATCGTTAAATCCTGTGGAAATATCGTCATCTTCTAGTAAGGCAACAAATGTTTCAACATTAATGTCCCCGATGAGGTTTACGTCGAAAGAATTTTATCCATTGACAAAAAGCGAGACCATATTTATGGCGTGCAACACCATTTTATCAAAAACAAAGGATGGTTTATTTGAATATGACACCGATGGGTTAATATTTACACCTGCTTATTACGGGGTAGGATCAAACAAAATAGGTGTTGCTGGACCTAAAACAAAAATAACATGGGAAAATTCGTTTAAATGGAAACCGCCCGAATACAACACAATCGACTTCTTGGTAACAACTGTAAAAAAGGACGGGACTGACGTAGTGAAACCAGTGTTCGAAGAAGGAATAAACGTAGATATAACTACACAATTAACCGAGTTTAAAATGATCCAATTAAGGTGTTCTTACAATCAACGAATGCATGGTTACGTTAACCCCTGTCAGTATTTAATTGATGACGAGTTACCGGAATATAAAAACAAAACAGAAGATGATTACGACAACGAGACAAAACCCGTAATATTCTATCCTACAGACCCATATGATAGCGAAGCCGGATTATGTAATATTATGTTGCGAAGGGACGACAACGGAACAAATCAAATGTTCACCCTCGAAAATCAGGTATTTTCCGACAACACAATTGTTGAATTTAGTTATGAATTGGACCGAGAAAAGGGGTGGAATTGGATTCCCTTGAGAGTGAGATACGACAAAACGACCGAATTATTACAAGGTAAACCAAATTTTGGAAACGCTTACCACGTCGCAAACAACAATTGGAAATCAATTCATAATCCTATCACGGACGAGATGATTCGAACCGGTTTAAACGTGCCAGACGTATTGGTAAACGATGATAAATATTACAATAATTCGGCAAAACAGTTCAAGACTAAAAACATGAAAGATTTCCACAATTTGTTTGTAAAGAAACAGCTCATACGGAGCGTATGTAAACGAGGAGATACTTTGATAGACTTCGCCTGTGGAAAAGCAGGCGATTTGTCCAAATGGGTCCATGCGCAATTATCGTTTGTCTTCGGGATAGATATTCACAAGGACAATTTGGAGAATAATAGAGATGGCGCGTGTGCAAGGTTCATGGACATGCGCAAAAAAGAATCCAGGATGCCAGCGGCATTGTTTGTAAATGGAAACAGTTCATTTAATATTAGGAATGGTCAAGCCATGTTGAACGACAAAGCAAAACAAATAACCAAGGCCGTGTTCGGGGTTGGATCAAAAGACGACAAAACACTCGGGAAAGGGGTATTCAAACAATTCGGTAAGGGTGAAAAGGGGTTCAACGTATCGTCGTGTCAATTTGCAGTCCACTACTTTTTCGAAAATCCTGATACGTTGAAGGGATTTATGACAAATGTGGCAGAATGCACCCAAGAGTTTGGATATTTCATTGGGACCGCTTACGACGGCAAACTAGTATTTGACTTATTAAAGGATAAAAAAACGGGCGAGAGTATTCAAATTGTGGAGGGGGGGCAAAAGGTCTGGGAGGTAACAAAAGGTTATTCGGGGGATACTTTTGAACCCAACTCGAGTTCAATCGGGTATAAAATTGACGTATACCAAGACTCAATCAATAAAACCTTTACCGAATACCTGATAAACTTCGAATATTTGGATCGCATTTTTGGACTTTATGGGTTTAAGCTAGTCGACCGAGAAGAGGCCCAATCACTTGGGTTGCCAGAAGGAAGCGGCTTGTTTCAAGAATTATTCAATAAAATGATGATTGAAATTCAACAAAACAAATATTCAGGCAGAAATTTTGGTTCAGCTGCAAACATGAAGGAGTTCGAGAAGAAGATATCGTTCCTAAACAGGTATTTTGTTTACAAGAAGATTCGAAATGTGAACGCTTCAAAGGTTGAAATCGACATGAAAGAATACAACGATAAAGATGTCGAGGAAGTAAAAGAAAATGAAGAAGTAAAAGAAAAGGAGGAAGAAAAGGAGGAAGAAAAAGAAAAGGAAGAAATACCTAAACCGCGTAAAATACGCAAGTTGACAAAAAAATTACTCTTGGTTCCTGCAAGCGAAGCAGTGGATAGTATTCAAGAGGTGAAACCCAAACCCAAACAAACGACTAGAAAGCTAAAAATAGTCAAATAAACAAAACACTTAAATATTACAAAGAGTACTATATAATTAACAATGAGTTATTATATATTACCAAAAACAAATAATTGTATTACCATCAAAGCCGTTGTCGAATCATTCAAATGCACCCGTCCATATATTTCACAGTCATTATACGACTATTATACCGAAACAAAAGATTTGCTCGTCAATACATGTATAAAAGACAGCGAACATACATACAATGAACTCATCAAAATGATAAATCCATATGAATATATTTTTACCCGAGTTCCAGGTTCTAAATTATCGGTAAGCAAACTCAAACCACATACTAATATTTTTTACGAATTTTTCGAAGTAATAAACACACTATACGTTTTGGATGAACATACAAACAACACTATTAAAATCTTATACATTGGTCAAAACTCAGTAGATACAAAAAATTGTTTTAATTTTCTTAGAGAAGAAAATAAAAACGACGAAAGTTACAATTTCTCAAAAATAAACAATGAGTTATACAAAAGTATCGGCGATAAAAGGTTCGACTTTGTGTTTTATGAAATAGATAAAGATGTAATACCAACCATCAACTTATACGTCGTAAGTTTACTTAGAATTTTACTTATTATTTTTAAAAACCAATCGAATGACGGTTGCTGCATAATAAAGGTAGGCGCATTGTTTCACAAACCAATCATTGATATATTGTATATATTAAGTTCGTTGTATGAAAAGGTTTATATTATTAAACCAAACACAAGCAATATTACGTCGAATGAAAAATACATTGTATGTAAGAAATTTATATTAGACGAAAAAAAATTAGAAATATGCAAGACAAATTATTATAATATTTTTGTTTTTTTTAAAAATTACTCGGGAAATAATATATCTTCGTTGATCGATGACGAACTACCATCCTATTTTTTAAATAAAGTAAACGACATAAATATTATAGTCGGTCAACAACAGTTGGAATCACTAGATCAAATTATTAACATATTAAACAATAAAAATAAACACGACAAGATAGATTCATTTAAGAAAACACATATACAAAAAGCAGTTGTTTGGTGTGAAAAATACGACATCCCATGTAATAAATTCTCGGATAAAACCAATATATTTCTACCTCTCGAAGAAGTCGAATAATTACATCAAAGGGTTTACAGGTGATTGGGCAAAATGATTTTATGGTGGTTGAGTTGGTTTTCCCGCCAAATTATAGCCAGGTGTAAGATAACACGCCTTTTTATTTTGAAACCTTATTATAGGCGGGCTGTTGCACATAGAAGCCTTATCCTTTGCCAAATGTTGTTTTTGGATACTCGCAGCATTTGTAGATATGGTGTCGACGTTCAACTTTAACATTCTAGTGCTACTCGACACGGCGCCTTGTTTCGCATATTGCGGATTGTTGGGTTTGTAGACTACGAGTTTGCAACCGACGGGGTTTGACGGCCCGCTAAAAGGAACTCCATAATATGGATTGTTTATGAACGTTACAAACGCATTCAGCGCGGGAACTTTATTGACGTCTGGTAAACTATTCAGGTAATTATACAGTTCGTCAAGGTTTGAGTTTGACGTTTGATTGAAATTATTGTATTGTTGTTGGGTTATTATAGATTGGCTCAACAATATACTCAACATTTTGGCAACCAGAGCATTCTCAGTCGCATCGTAAATTTCACCGTTCGGTTGACAATTCGCAAGATACGTGTTGAGAAGCGCTAAAGGAGACCCAGGTTTTGCGAATTGGACAGCTTCTTCAGTGACAAACGAATTTATTCCAACGAGTTCAACTGGTATGTTTGTTTGAAAATTAAAAGCCCGTTGTTCGTAGGTTTTACAACGATTTTGGCGGTATTGTTGCAGAGTCGTATAATAATTCTTTTTCAAGTTGGTGCTTGCATACACTGTCCTTCGGCGTGCCTTTTTTTCAGCGTTACAACACCAGACAGCATTTTGCGTGTTGTTTTCGGGATTTTCCGTGAGATACGTCGTGTTGGGATAATAAGATGCAATAACGCCGATCCCAGTGCATTGGTTGCATTGATTGTCGAGTGATTGAATATTGGATATTTCATTCGGTGCGTTTTGAGACACGCTGAAGCCTCCTGGGGTGTCTATCATTTGTTTGACGAGCGTTCCCATAGACGATGATTTGCTAGCACGGTTCATTGTAACTTCAACATATTCGGTCGGGTTTTGTTCGTTTGCGACTAAAACTGTATAATTGAAACCTCTTCCTTTCCTTGCATGTTTAATCGGTCTTGGTAACCCAAACCCAGTTTTAAAGTTATTTGTAGGGTCATTGTTTGTTAAAGGCCGTATCGTTCCGGCAGTAATCCCAACCGGGTTACTTAAAACTCCAGACCCTTTCCATGATTTGTAACCTCCTTGAGGAACATGATTATTATAAGATTTCATTCCTAGGGGGTAAGACATTATACTATTATGAAAGAAAAAAATAAAGTATTGTTATATATAATGTCATTGCTGGTTCATTTGCTTATATGTTTGTTTATTTTAATAATTGTTTATCAAATATTCGTAGAATATTTTGTTCGAGAGGGATTGGAAAATGGAACCTATCAAAATTATGATACAAAAGACCCAAACAATGCAATGATTTTAATTCAAAAAAACTCAGGGAACATTGAAGTGTTGAAACAACAACTTGATGGATTGATGGGATTGAACAAGGAGGTTCAAGACATCAGTGGCAACGTTGCAATTTTACAAACCCAAGTTGACGGGTTGGTTCAAGCCCAAGTAGACTTTGCTTCTCAAAATACCCCTAGTTCCACTCCCGAGATAACCGGGTTATAATCGACCATTTAGTCGTCGTTTATAGAAAAATAAATATATCTGTATAAATTAAGTAATGACAGATATATTTCAAGATGTTTTAACAGACGCAAAAGGTGTCGAGGAAAGGTTGTTGGGACCTACTTATCCTTATTATAAAAATATCAAGACGCCTGGCGAAATAGGAATGTCGAGCGAGGGTTCTCTCTCTGCATTGGGCAAAGACATTGATGGATTGATACAGTATGTGGACCTCTTGGTGTCGGGTAACAGTAAGGCGTCTGCGACGGGAGGACCTTTAGGGAATAAATTTTTTTTGCAAACCGGAGCAAAGTGCGTGGATAGCGCATCAAACAATCAAGTTGATCGATTCATATACGTCAACAATGTTCCGGTCGGCAATGTCCCGTTTATATCCAGTGGCATGGGGGTAAACTTTTCAGAGTTTAAGGGGTTGATACCTGGGACGATGGGAAACCTAAACGCATTGAATCCGTTTTCTATAATGCAGGCATTTATGTCTGGGTCCACACCCCCTTGTCAGGAAATCACAATGCAGACCATAGACGTAAATAACAACAAGTCTGCCGAGTCACATTATGTAACGCTCGTTGATATACAGAACATGGATCCTTGTATTTTTCCGGATAAAACAAACCCGGTAACAAAGCAAAAATGTCGCGAAACGTTTGTTTCTGGAATGGGAGATTCGTATAAAATGCCCGAGGATACCATTGATCAAATTTATTTTGCTAGTTTAGCTGGAGTAGGAATATACATATTGTATAAATTTATGGAAAATCGCGCAAGATAATTCATTTGAGGCTGTGTAAAATTGAAACAATATCAAATTGAAACTTTATAAGATTAAAAAGGTGTAAAAGGATTAAAAATACAAATGAACTGTTGCATGTGCAGTAAATGCTATGAACCCAAAAATATGCTAATGCCTAGAAGATGCTTGGTCATACATGGGTTTACATCTCATCGAATTTGTCAAGTGTGTTGGTTTACTTGTTTCGCGTTAGAAAACGGAGACCACCGTTGTCCTGGGTGTTTGAATGGATTACCGTTGAACTGTCTACCTTGTGCAAATGATAAAGGCCGATGTAAAAAAGAGAAATAATTATTGAACCTCGCTTTTGTCGGGATCTACTTTGTCTAACATACCTACTATATGTTTAATAATATTGTGAAATCTGTATGTCTGTTGGAACAACTTCTTGGCATTTTTTATAATCTCTTCACATCTATCTTGATTTTGTTCACACCATAGATACATTTCTTGCAAATTAGAGAAATCGTCGTTGATGGGTATATAGTGAACCCATGGCAAATAGTCGTCATAGAACCACTGTCTCCAACGCGATTCGGTTTTGAAGATAACCGAACCAGAATTCAATTTCCAAGCAGTTGCATCCCAAGTACAACTGTTTCCATCAATATCCAATATATACTTGTAATCCACCATTTGATAATCGTGAATCCAGCCCGATGGACATATTACATTTTCTTTGGATACTGCATCACTGTAAAAAAACGCTCGTTGTCCAATTTCGATATCTCTTCTTTTCAAAAAATTATATTTGTAACTTCTTTCTACTCTACAACCGCACATGATTTTATTAATCTTCGTGCCGAATTTGATGCCTTTATGAAATGAACGAAACGGATTGTACATGTCACAATACAAGTAGTGCCTGTCGATCGTGTCAAGTGTGTAAGGAATCCCAATATTATTCGCTTGCCCAACAACATATTTTTGTTTGTGATAAACAGGGTATTCGTCGTCCCTTAAATCTATGTTGTAAGAGCATTTTCCTAGACAATCTTCACAAGTAACCATTTTGGCTATGGTTCGATAATTGTGATAGACCAATTCCATATAACCGTCTCCGCTGCAAACCACAAAATAAAACGTTTTGTGTTGCGTGAATGATAAAGCAATTTTAAAAATCAACGAAACAATCTTAATAGTTTCATAATACATTATATAGCCTTCGCTATAAAGATACACCGAACCATTGTGCAAACCAAACGCATACAATTCGTTTGGTAACTGCACAATATCCGTATCAAACAAAGAATTGAATTCAGTTCTGGATAACGTTTTGGGATCGGGACATGCGACCAAATTGTAATTGGAAAGGAGATTGATTGGCGTTGTCGACTCTTTGATTGTAAAATTGAGTGTCACCGTAATTTCCTTCTCTGCTTCTGTTGAACTCCCAATATCAATTACAGATTTAGAGTCGTTGTCCAAATAAACTACCAAAACTTGTAAATTGTCGCCCCATCCTTCGTTTTTGTCCAATCTTCGAACTAAAACTGTGTGTGTTTTTTCATTGACATACTTTGTAATTACTTGGTAATCGTCAGTCCTGTTGAAAAAATATTGATTGTGAGAAGCGTAGTTATTGAAGTTGTATAAATCGACTTCCACGTTGTCTACCTCCATTTACATTCATTTTGATTGTCTTTATTATTTTTTGTATAAAAACAATAAATTATTAGCGCCTCTTCATGGTTCTGGATCGTTTCATTTTACGACGTTTTGTCCCTTTTCCTCCGTAGCCATACCTAGGCGGTTGTTGTATTTGTTGTGGTTGTTGCATAGGATTGTAACCGTAACTATTAGAACCGTAACTATTAGAACCGTAACTATTAACGCTACGACCAGAAACCATCGATTTCAGGCTGTCCCACATTCCCCCGCCACGCTTTCTAGTTTTAGTTCCTCTTCTTTTTGTCATATAAGATACAATAAGAAATTATTTTAATGTTTGACAAATTTTTGAAATAGAGCTAAACCGGCTAAACCACCGAGTATTTCGCCAATTAAATACGGGATTAAATCAGTATTTGGAAGTTTACCAGCGCTGTACATTGCCATAGCAACCGCAGGGTTAAACGCACCCCCGGATATGGGCCCTCCAATTAAAACGGCAATCGCCAAAGCGGCCCCGATTGCTAAATAATTATTCGTAGCAAAAATCACAAACACGAGGAACATTGTTCCGACGAATTCAACGAATATTTTCCCCTTCATTCTAATATAATGGAACGATAAAATAAATTCAATAATTTTGTCTCGGCAACGATCCCCATGCACAAACCTGTCCGTTTCTTAGGCTGTAATTTTCAATTGCTCCCTTCTTTTTTGGTGCTACACACCCGCCAGATCTCGCTCTTCGTAAGCTAGTCCTCGTTCCACTCGGATAATAATTTTTCGTTGATATTGGGGCATCGACAGGCAACCCAACTTTGTAACTGCTCTTACCGATTGCATTACTCTTTTTTATATTCAAATACATGGACGACTGAATCGGTGCAATGTAGTTCATGTGTGTCGAAGTCGCATATTGTTTGCCATTCGAGTAATTGACAAAGGCTGTAGGACTCGACATTTTACCTAGAGCCCGTTGGGTTGCCAATGATTGAGCCGACTGAGCAGTCCTTAAATATTGGTGTCTTGCGTTTGTGTTCATTTCCGCATACACTGGCTCCTGTGACGGATAAAATTGCGGTGGAGTGGGCCGGATACCTACAAGTGTTCCATAACTGTGATAAGGTATAGCATTTGGGTACTGATTGGTGCTTAATGGTCCAACAACGGGAGCGTTAACATAACTATCGTAAGATACAGATCCAATTGATGTTGAAATTCCATAAGGTGTCGTCATTTTATATAGGCAATGAAAATAATTATATTTACACCATTTTATTCTTTCAAAGTGAGGCCCATTTACAGAGTTGAAGACTGCACATCGTGCCGTTTCAAATCTTCAATGGTCTAGATCAAAAACAATGACCAAACGAAAAAGATAATAAATAGAATGATTGAGTAGAATAATGAATGATATCAAAATTCGCATACTATTTGAGGGATGGCGACTGGTCCAACACTCTTATGGACAGGTGTTGGCATTTACGTTGACACACATGTATAAAATGTACGGCCCCGAAGGAACGTTGGGACACAAGATTGATTTTTACGTGAAAGAAGCCAAGTATTACAATTCGAAGTGGAATGATACTAAAAAACTGGTTTACAATGAAGAATACAACTCTATTTTGAGTCGATTCAAAAATTACAATGGTGAAGAAGTTGATTTAATTTACAGACAGACGTATCCATACAATATAAGCGTATCGTTGGAAAACCGCAATGTTCCAAAATGTATATTTTATACAAGCGAATACTCTCATCTAGACAGTAGTTATTTTGAATTTGCAAACCCGATAGACGATGTTCCAATCGATGATTACATTGCTTATTATTTGAGCAAGATGAACAATATATATTTTACGTCTCCGTCGGCGTGGTCGTCCAACGGTATGAAACGATATTTATCGATGGATGATTTTGCGCAGAGGAACCGAACCATCGCACACGGGGTCGACACGACTGTTTTTTTTAAACACGACACACCCTCCGTCCGCGACAAGATAAGGTTCGATTTCAACGTAAAAGAAGATGAAATATTGTTGATAAATGTTGGAGGCGCAATGACGTCAAACAAAGGCATACCTCAAATTATTCATGCATTACACATAATGATAAACCTAATGAATTTAACACATTACAAATTGTTGCTCAAAGGATCGGGCGATTTGTATTTTCCAGACCATGTGCTTAATTATTATTTTCAATCGTTTAAAAATGATAATATAATGACACAGAAGGATATTGATGTGATACAAAGTCATATATTGATAACGAACGAGACGTTGAGCTATTCGCAAATCAATGATCTATACAATGCTGCTGATTTATACATATCACCCTATATTGCAGAAGGATTTGGTCTCACGATGCTCGAGGCCCTCGCAAGCGGTCTACAAATATTGGTTCCAAAAACAGGAAGCACTAAAGAGTATATTGAAGACATTTTTAACAATGGAGGAGGGGATGAATTTATAACATATGTAGATTCGCAAGTAATTGCAGGGCCAGATGGAAATTGTAGAAACGATATAAAATTACACGATCTTATCAACTCTATAACAATAAATGAAACCAAATTTAAACCGGGATTACAATCACACAATTATTTAAAAATGAAGAATTACATTGAAACGGAATACAGTTGGTACAAAATATCGAGGTTGTTATACGAATATTTCCTGGATATTATTCGTAGTCAACAAATGTGATGTAAAGTCATTTCTGGTATGAATTAATACCTTCTTATGGCCCTATAAGCAGATTGACTTCCACTGTTGTTGTTCCCGCCGAACGAGAGATCGTTGTAGTTCTTGACAAGTGCCTTTTGTTTCAAATAAGTCACATAATCAGAGCTGTCATACACGTATTTTCCATTGCACGCCGAAGGAGGCACATTGGATCCATCGCAACGACTTTGGATCGCCCCGAATCGACCCCTTAATCCAAACAAGCCAGGACGACTTTGAAAGCTCTGACAAGACCCTCCGCAAGAGTAGTTCTTTCGACACAAGAGATCTCCTGCGTTGTTAACCGCACGAAACGGAGTAACAACTCGTTTTTTATTCGCCTCCTTTAACTGACTGGGATACGTCGTATTCCACGCCTGATTCAACGCAAAACGTATTTGTTCGTAATCTATGTAAGTTTTATCGGTGTCGTTGGTCGCGTTCGGCATGTAACCCTTTATGGCGCCACCAGGACTACCCGGAGAAGCAATACCAATTGAAAACGCACCATAACTACCACTAATAGGATTTTGTAAACCGATAGACATTTATATATACAACACTATAAAAAAATATACCCTACTAAAAAATATACCCTACTAAATAATAATTTATATTTGCATAATATACTAAATGCTCCAATATTTACTTAGTGCGATTGTTTTCGTTGTTTTAGATGGTTTTTATTTGAATCTAACAAAAAATTATTTCAACAAACAAGTCAAATCTATACAGGGAAGTGAAATCAAGGCTAATTTTGTTGCCGTTGGTATTACATACATTTTCCTTATATACGGTCTTAATTACTTCATCATACAAAAAAATAGGCCAGTTAAAGATGCAACGTTGCTCGGGCTTATAATTTACGGAGTGTATGAATTTACAAATTTATCAATATTTACAAATTGGTCTATACTATCAACCGTTATTGACTCTATTTGGGGAGCGGTTGTATTTGGTTTAACGACAGCAATCGTTTACAAGGCGAAGAACCTCATGAATGATCTGTCATAATTCTTGGAGCCACATTCATAGTATTCAATTCCTGAAACAATAATTTACAAGCATATGGAATTTCGACATACGAAAAGTCTACACGATTGTCGCACATTCTGCAATGGTGGATATGCATCTTGTCGTTGTAGGAAGCTATGTGTCCGCATTTATTGCATACGTGCACGGAATATTTATCGGATGAATCATACATTCGTCCGCGCATGAATCTTGCAGCGCCATGCGAGGCCATGCAATCTCGTTCCATTTCTCCGAACCGAAGTCCTCCGTCGCGCGACCTCCCCTCGGCCGGTTGTCGCGTCAAATTGACCATCGGGCCGATCGATCTGCTGTGCGCCTTGTCGTTCACCATGTGCTTTAGACGCTGATAAAACGCAGGACCCATAAACACACTGCATTCTACTTGTTCGCCAGTTAATCCATTGTATAATAACTCGTTCCCGTGAGCTTCGTATCCACATTGAATTAGTTCATCGCAAATATCCTTGATCTCGAAATTTCCAAACGATGTTCCGTCTCCAAACAACCCAAGCTCCAACAACACCTTCCCTAAAACAGTTTCTTTCAATTGCCCGATCGTCATGCGCGACGGAATCGCATGCGGATTAATTATAATGTCTGGTTTGACTCCACTGCTTGTGAACGGCATGTCGCATTCCGGAATTATGTTTCCAATAGTGCCCTTTTGTCCGTGACGACTCGAAAATTTATCGCCGATTACGGGTTTTCGAAGAGTCCTCAATCGAACTTTAGCAAAATTGTATCCTTCGCCATTTCGATCAATGTAATTTTTATCGACGTATGTTTCCTCCGTCGTCCTGTAGATTTTACTTTGATCTTCGTATTTGATTACCTTCGTGTGGTCGTTTCTATTTTCTTTGATTGGAGTAACCTTCGCAATTATGATGTCGCGATTTTCAACAATTGTATTCTCGGGGATAACTCCCTGACTGTTCACTTTGTTGTAGTTTCCAATCTTCATACCCTTCGTCTTAGACGCATCGGGTTTACAACGAATTTCCTCGTCGCCATTGATTTTTTGCTTGTCTTCGTCTTTTTCTGTATGATAAATCGTCGTCATAAACAACCCTCTGTCGATCGACCCTTGATTGAACAATAGTGAATCCTCTTGATTGTATCCCGTGTGCGTCATAATTGCGACAATTACGTTGGTTCCTGATGGGATCTTATTCAATTGAATCATATTCATAATGCGCGTATCAACGAGCGGTCTCGCAGGATAATTTAACACGTATGCAGTTTTGTCCATTCGATTTTCATAGTTTGTTACGTAAACTCCCATCGCCTGTTTGCCCTGAGCACAATTCGATGACATGAAGTTGTTACCCGCAATAAAACTATGATTATCTGATTCAACCGTAATATCCGATATTAATCGATTTTCAACCTCGGTTATACTTACAACTGTAACAAACATCGATCCGTTTGATACAGGAGTGTTTTGAATCCAATTAATAATATTGTCTGCATTCAAATTGCGCATTGAAATATTACGATTGTTCTTGTAACTTCGCACAATACCTGATACGTAACTACACTCAATATTTAGCTCATTCGATATTCTACTGTTTGTCATTTGGTCGTCGTGTAAAGATCGTATTTGTTCAACCAACCCCTTGCGTTCTTTATACAATTCGTTTTTATATTTCAGGTATTCAATAACCAATGCAGTATTTATATTTTTGCTATGACAATAGCGATATCCAATCGAATCGTAATATTGAATCAAATTCTCTTGTTTATCTGATATTTTATACCCGATTTTTATTCTCGTTTCATCGATGATTTTTTCGGTTATGTTTATAACTTCAACGCCAAACTCCTTTAAAATGTCAGCACATTGATGCATAAAAGTCTTCAAGCTATCTTTGTAGATTGGATTAATTTGCTGCGACGTTTCCGCACATACAAAATTAAATCCTTTCTTTTCTAATTTATTCCACCTTATTTTACATCCGTCTCCGCCTTGAAATGCGCTTATAAATTCTCTCTTGACCAATTTGGAACCATCTGTAATCCAACTTGGGACTGGTTTACGTTCCGTTTCGGTTTTTTTAGAGTAGTTAATACCCAATGCGATCAACAATGCGGGTAAGGCCCCGTTGTGTGTAACCGAAAATGTATGATGTGTTACATTATTAAAAGTTCTAGTTCCTTCATTGTATTTACAACGTCTAAATCCACATCTAGTTACATCGTCTTCAAACTCAGTCACATCGTGGACCGTTCCAAAATCAAGACTACTGCTAGTAAAATTCCTGTCATTTCTATTGTAAATGTTAATTGACCCATCTGCCAATATGAATCCAAATATTTTAGAAATTACTTGAATGTTTTTATTGTCATTATTGAACGGAAGTAATCCTTGGTCTATCAACTCATTCTTATATTTGTTTATCAATCTCATTCCAAACCCAAACTCTATAAAGCAATTTGTAAACTCATCTTGAGACAATATGCATTTAAATTCTTTATTATTTGAATCTGCGTGTTCCTGATAAGGATATATTCCAATCTTCGTTTGGTTTTCTATTATGTGTCTAACTTCCATCCATCCGTTGGTCGTCATAAATTTATGATCCTCCGTTGCAACAATTTCTCTTCCACTATTTGTCTTTAATTTATATATTTTTTTATCTGTTTCGCGAACGTAATGGTGTGTAACGCGGGTTATTTTGGTTTCAAATGTATCAGGATTGAACGATACAACCTCGTCACCAATTTGAACATCTCCTATCAACTTTCTCGTTCCGTCGTTCATCAATACATTTTCATTTCTGTCTAGACATTGATACGTATTACGAGGCGATTGATTGTGTTCGGGGAAGGGAATACATGACGCTAAGATCCCAAAAATTGTGCTGGCGTGAATTTCACAATGTGTGTATTTATTGATTTGTTCGCTCTTCACAATAATATCTTTGGGTTTCGTTGCGATCAATGACAAACTCTGTTCCTCTGGATCAATATATTCCAATACCGAATCTTCGAGTATACTGCTGGTTAACAAACTATCCCAATTCAAAGCGCCTGATTTTAATTTATCAATAATTTCATTAGTTATCAAAATATTATTATTCTTGACACGCAACAAAGGTCTTGATAATCGACCGCTATCATTGCACACGCGTATTTCCATCATTTTATAATCGAATACTATAGACGCGTAAATATTAATAATCCCCTTGTATTTTTTATCTTTCAACGTCGTGTATAACTCGTTGGGGTTTGTTGATATTCCAACCCATGCTCCATTGATGAAGACCTTTACATTATTGAACATCATAGACGATGTCAACGAAGGATCATCAAGCTGAATAATATTTGGTAGAATGTATTCATAAAGCGATGGAGAATTTGAATGTCCTGTGATATGTGTCAAGTAGGCTATATTTTTTACGAGTCCAACAGACTGTCCTTCCGGAGTTTCTGCAGGGCACAAAAACCCCCAGCAAGTGTTGTGCAACTTTCGAGGCGGAATTAATTTACCACTTTTGTCAGTCGGTGTAGAAACTCGTCTCGCATGACTGAGACTAGATGTATACGTTAAACGATTCAGCACTTGTGCTACTCCAACCTTGTTGCTGTTTATGTGTTTGATCCCAAAATCACCCGTCGCTAACGCTCTCTTGATCCCATTTTCGATTGTGGTTGATTTGATGATTTTATATATGTTTGTAAGATTTATAATATTTTCGTAATTATCAGTAGATTTCCAGGAACCGTTGTTTATTTCCCGAATGACTTGTTTTTCCATATCTTTAACTAGTTTGTTGAAATAGTTGCGAAACAGGTTGTTCAAGAGTGTTCCTGTCAAATCAATCCGCTTGTTTATATACGAATCGCGGTCATCCTGTTTTACAATCCCAAACGACGCCTGTAACAATTTATTAGTCATGTAACCTATGAAATGTATTTTCTGTGTGGTATTGTGACAATGGGGATATAAATCATTGTTTAAAATATCCATTGTAAATTCCAACTTCTTTTTAATCCCAGTCTCCTTGTCCATGTTAATAGGAGTATACATTGCGAAATTAGTAATATATTTAATACATTCATCTGCCGTGAGATACTTGTTTGCCTCTATAATCGATGCTTGTAAAGCGGGTAACATGTCTTTATTTTTTCCTTGTATTTCGTTTATGTCCAGTAAAATTTTCTCGCAGATTTCTTTATCGGATAAAACCCCCAATGCGCGAAACACAATAAATAATGGAATTGGTTGTTTGATGCGAGGCAATTGCACATGAATCGCGAACCCAAACCCGTTGTTCTTTGAACTCAACATCACATTTATTTGTTTCGGTGATATACACTTAAAATCTGGAACAGATTTAATTTCTGCAATCCATGAATATTTCGTATTGTTTTTAGAGACGTTGAAACACGCGACCCTATTTTCGGCAGCACGTTCTTGACCCAACACTGTTTTCTCGGACCCGTTGATTATGAAATATCCCCCAGTATCGAACCTACACTCTCCAGTTTGCGTATTTTCAAAATGTTTGTATTGATTTAGAACACAAATGTTCGATTTTAACATAATCGGCAGTTTCCCAATGTGAATTTGGGGCAACGTCTTGTAAAATGTTTGTATGTTTTCTAATGTGGGACCAGTCCTGATAACATATTTGATGTTGATGTCTATCGTCATTGCAGATGCATACGTGAAATTTCTAAGTCTCGCTTCTTGAGGAAACATTAGTTTTATAGCACCATTATTCTCATGTATCTGTGGTCTATATATATTGAAATTTTCAAACGTGACATAAATCTCAAGCGAAGACTTTTTATTAATAGGATCATAATCTTGTTCAGATGCTATACGAACCGGGTTAAACATCTCGATTGTTTTCGTAATTTGATATCCAACAAAATTATTGTAAGACTCAAGTTGATGTCTTACCAACCTATCAAGATGTTGACCTGTAAAATAGGATTCAATAATATTCCAGGGTGTTTCGATATAAGGTTCATTTTCAATGTCGAATCCCTGGTCTGTGCTCATTTTTTTATTTGAGTACATGATAACAGTTGTTTTTTGTTTCAATTTATTTTTAAATTCTTTTTTTATTTAGTATCATACTGTGTTAAATATTTTTTTTTAGTTTATTGTTGTAATACAATGTCAAATAAAAGTATTCTTATAAACCCAGCATTGTTTAGAATGGCAGGGTCTTCAAAAACGAAAAAGGTAAGACCTAGTGTAGCTCCTATTATATCGCCAAATTTGTTAAAAAATAAACTACTCAGTAGAATAAAGGAACATAAAATAAGGGAAACTGAAAATTTAGAAACGGACAAGCGAAGGTTCAATTCCTTTGAACAAAAACCCAGTTTGGTCGACAAGTCGTTAATAGATTACGACAATGAATTCAATAGTTCAATTAATTATTTGCAAACGATTTCCAAACAAAAAAAAGTTGAGGATGAAAAACATAAATATGAACAAAGAAGAGAGGACTTGCAAAGAAGGACGCTTAAAAATTATCAACCAAACAATCAATTCATCAACTTGGAGTTACACGAAGATTTAAAAGAACCACTTCTCACGGTAAACACCGAAACTCTTAATCCCGACGCTTCGTCTCAACGCGTGAATACAAGCACATTGACTTTAAAAACGAGGCCAAATACTGAGTTGCCCTATGGAAATTTGAAGAATGGAACGAAACCGACATACAGAGAGTGGACAAAGACTCAAAAAAACGGAAACACAAACTACACTCAAATCCAAAATTCGGTTTCTAACGGACGAGAGACAAAATTAAATTTATTGAAAGAAAAGATTAAACAACAAAAAATCATCGAACAAGAGAAACTAACAAGGGCCAACAGTATACCTTCCCCCAGTATACCTTCTCCTCCCATCATACCTTCCCCTCCCGTCATACTTTCTCCCGTCATACTTTCTCCCGTCATACTTTCTCCCAGTATACCTTCTCCTCCCAGTATACATTCTCCCAGTATACATTCTCCCAGTATACCTCGTCCAGAGGCCGCGATTGTGGCACCATCTATTGTAGACGTTCAACCACAAACGATAAGGAAAACGGTGCGTAGACAATATACCCTCGGTAAATCCAAATTAAAAAATACCGTATCGGTCCTAGTGAAAAACAACGTATCTAGAAAAAAAATCATTGCCGCACACAAGGAATTGAAAATGAAACCCATAAATGATGTTAAACAGTATTTAAAAGAACAAAATCTAATCAAGGTCGGGAGTGGTGCGCCAAATTATATGCTAAGAGAATTATACGAATCTTCAATGTTGGCAGGACAAATCAAAAACAATAATAAGGATACGATGTTACATAATTTGATGAACGAACAACACGCAGAACCTTAGACAACTTTATTATTTTATATCATTATAATAGTATGGAAACAACGAGAAATGAATTAACACCGTATTCCAAAATATTTTTTAATAAATTAAGTAACTATCTCGACACTAAAATATATTATTTTGGTAGTATTCAGCGTCGAGATTATTTTCCACAGTCAAGCGACATTGACGTTGATATATTCACTGACAACGTGAATAGCACAATGATTCAATTACAAAATTTATTGAATGTAGAAAAACGAGATTTTCACAAATTCGTTTACAAATTACATCGTTGCAATAGATTGGCACATGGATACAAATTGAAATACAAGGACATAACGAACAATTTTTCAACCGAAATATTAATATTCAATGAGAAATATAAAGATGATGTTATACGAGAACACAACTCCAAAGCAAGCTTACCATTTTACGTATCATATTTGTTGATCCTATTGAAAACAATTTATTATGATTTACACTTGATGACAAAATACTGGTATATATTAGTCAAACGGAAGCTTCTAAACGGATTAAAACAGAGTGACGAATTTATTATTATAGATAATGGTGATAGCACTCTATTTACTTGAATGTATTAAAGATATTGTGACAATATGTATAATATGGCACTCATCAAAGAATACTTTGAGCTAACAAAAAAATATCAAAATGATTACGGAGAAAATACAATTTTATTGATGCAAGTCGGTGCCTTTTTTGAGGTTTATGGACAAAAGGTCGCAGATACGATTGTTGGTAGTAAAATATCAGAATTTTCGCAAATTTGTGATTTGAACATCGCAGAGAAAAACAGTTTGAATGTCGTCATGGCCGGCTTCAAGGATATTATGATTGAAAAATATCTAAAAAAAATTCAAGAAGCAGGATATACGGTGATTGTGTATACACAAGACGAATCGGCAAAGAATACAACGCGAAGTCTTCAAGGTATATACTCCCCAGGGACTTATTTCGCTGAAGATTCAACCAACTTGACGAATAATCTAACCTGTATTTGGATTGAATCGATAAACAATAAATTGATAATGAAGGGTAAATTTGTCGTTGTTGGAGTATCGAATATTGATATTTATACCGGTAAAACAAGTATGTTTCAGTTTAAAGAGGCTTACACAAACAACCCGACAAATTTCGACGAATTGGAACGATTTATATCCATCTATAATCCAAGCGAAGTCATAATAATATCTAATTTGCTGACGAGAGAAGTTGACGATGTTATAAATTACACCAACATAAAATGTAGCTCTATCTTTAGGATCAATTTGAACGACGAATCTATAAATGAATATCTTATACGAGCAAACAATTGCGAGAAACAGAGCTACCAAAAGGAAATCCTTGCAAAGTTTTACAACTGTCACACGTTTGTTCATAATTTGTATGAAAACGACATCGCAACTAGGTCCTTTTGTTTTTTGTTGGACTTTGTCTATCAACACAATCCGCACTTGGTGAGAAAAATTGACGAGCCTGTTTTTGAGAATTGCACCGATCGCCTGATATTGGCAAATCACTCTTTAAAACAACTCAACATAATAGACGATTATACTTTTAATGGCAAATACTCGTCCGTTTTGAAAATGTTGAATTGTTGTTTGACACCGATGGGAAAGCGCATGTTTGCATATCAATTTCTCAACCCGACCACCAACGTAAACGTCCTCAAAAAAGAATATGAAATGACAGACTATTTGTTGACAAATTACAACAAATTCGACGATTTATTACGTTCAAAATTGTCATCTATAAAGGATATATCTAAGTGGGGGCGTCAGGTGTTTTTGCGTAAGATATCTCCAAGATCTTTTTGTAATCTTTACAACAATATACGATTGATCAAGGAAATTTACGTTTCTCTCAAGGACGATACTTGTATTCGCGATTATTTAACGACTCGTGAAAAGAGTGTAAACGACGTCGAATTGTTTTGCGATAACATTATGAATTTCATTGACGATAATTTGGATATACAACTGGCAAACACTATCGACCAAACTCAGTCGTTCGAAATAAATTTCATCAAAAATGGAGTGGATGATGGTTTGGATTCAAAAACGAAAACGCTCGCAGAATCAGAAGTTAAGTTAGAGGCCATAAGGGTCTATTTGAACTCATTGATCGAAAACAGAGAAAAAAAGGGCACAGACTTTGTCAAAATACACGAAACGGAAAAAAATCATTTCAGTTTATTGGCGACTGGGCGCAGGTGTAAGATACTGCAAGACGCACTTCCAACGACGCAAACAATTGAACGATTGAAGGCCTGCAACGTAGAATTTGATTTCAAGGTATCTAAAACACAATTCGATTTTCAAAAACAGAGTGTTTCCAACAACTGCATAGTAGACGAACAAATATCGGGAGTTTGTAAAAAAATATCATCGATTAAGGTCGATATGAAGGACACAATAACATCTGTCTACAATAAATTTATTGAAAAATTCGAAGCATATCAATCCAGATTGGAATGCGTCGTTCATTTTATAACACTTATAGACGTTATTCTTGCGAAAAGTTGTCTTGCACAAAAATACAATTATTGTAAGCCAGTTATTGCAGAGGCAAATAAATCTTTTATTCGTGCAAAAAATTTGCGTCATTGCTTGATCGAGCACATACAAAACAATGAGTTGTATGTAACTAACGATATTACCATAGGTAACGGACTTTTGGATGGGATGTTGTTGTATGGCACCAACGCAGTCGGTAAAACTAGTTTTATTCGGGCACTTGGGATTTCTCTCATAATGGCTCAGTCTGGACTATTTGTTCCCTGTAGCGAGTTTGTTTACAAACCTTACAAGTATATTTTTACCAGGATTATTGGGAACGACAACATTTTCAAGGGGTTGTCAACTTTTGCGGTTGAGATGTCGGAGCTTCGCACTATATTGCGATTGGCAGATCAGGACAGCTTAATTTTGGGAGATGAACTGTGTTCCGGCACCGAGAATACGTCTGCGGTAAGCATTTTTGTTGCGGGTATACAAAAGCTACACGACAGAGGTAGTAGTTTTATTTTTGCAACGCATTTACATGAAATAGTTGATTACGACGAAATTTCCAATTTATCGAATGTTTCTCTCAAGCACATGACGGTGATATATGATAAGGAGAGAGACGTCTTGATATACGACAGAAAAATAAAGGATGGACCCGGAAACAGTATGTATGGGCTCGAGGTATGCAAGTCGCTGAGTCTTCCCGATGATTTCTTGAGTGCTGCATATGCAATCCGGTCAAAGTATCATCCGGAGTCCGGTAGCATTCTTTCTTTGAAGACGTCTCATTACAATTCACAAAAGATTGTAAATTTATGTGAAATGTGTAAAACCAAGGTTGGTAGCGATGTTCATCATTTACAGCATCAACGAGATGCAAATGATGCAGGGATCATCGTGAACGAAGATGGACCTTTTCACAAAAACAAAATTTCGAACTTGATGACATTGTGTGATAAATGTCACGTTGATATTCACAAAACGAACGCTCAACATAAACGAGTTTTAACGAGCAAAGGCTACGAACTGAGGGAAATCTAGAATGGTTTATCTACGAGACCTAGAACGCCGTCTCGTTTTGATAACGTTTTTAACTCTCTTTGCTCCCATCTCAAATCCAGTAGCCAACGTTCCGTAGATTCCCTCAAGTCCCTTGTTCACAATGGGTGCCGATTTTTCAGCTGCGAATTCAACTGATTTCCCAACTTTCTTTAATCCCGATTCAACAATGGGAAGAGCTCGTATCGTCGTTTTCTTAAGTTTCTTTAATACGTTCATCCTTCTTCGTTTCTTAGACTGGTTGTTTTTACGTGTCATAGTTTTATTGCGCATTTATAAATTATACAAATATAATTTGTAAAAAATTGAATAAAATATAAGAATATTATACTTTAATATATTATAACAATGATCATTCCAATTAGATGTTTTACGTGTAGTATGGTAATCGCAGACAAATATAGATATTATCTTGAAGAAGTGCGTAAGAAGAAATTGGCCAAACGAAAAAATGACGAACCTATAGAAACTGACAAGGTCTTGTATCTAACAAAAGAATTCAAACAAAAAACAGCAGAAGGAGAGGTTATGGATGATTTAAATATTGTTAAAATGTGTTGTAGGAGACATTTCTTAACACACGTTGATATTGAATAAATTTCTTAGTATAATGTATATGAAGAATACGCGTTCTAAAATAATGAAAGGATGTTATAAGAAGAAGACTCGTAAAAATTATTTAGGGGGGAGCAATTTAAATTCCGTCGGGGTTGGAGGAGGGCCATACCCATCAAATGGACCATCACCGGGTGGATTTAATTTTTTAAACTTTCCGGGTAAACGTGGAGGTGGATGTGGTTGTGAGGCGGTTAAACAATCCGGAGGGTGCAGCGACACGTGTCCAATGACCGGAGGAGGTAAACACAGAAAACATTGCAAGTGTAGCGAATGCAAGGGAATAAAGTGTAAATGCAGCGAATGCAATGCCAAGCAAACTGGGGGTGGTATGTCATACCCCAACGGCCTTATAGGCAAACCGTGGGGAAGTTCCCCGGAACAATGGCCCGGCGTTGACGGAGTCGATGGAGGTCGTAACCATTTAGGTTACAATACATACTCACCAGACGATGTTTCGAGACAGATGAAGTACGTATCGGCATCCGGGGGAGGACGAAAGAGGACGATGAAACATCGAAAGAAACAAACGGGGGGATTTGCCGGACAAGATTTAATCGGGTTGGGAAAATTCGGTGCAGGATCGTTTTACAATGCGATTCGCGGCTACCCGCAACCGGTGAGCCCTTTGCCGTGGAAAGACCAGCTAACGAAATATTAATATGACTAGATTTTATATTTTTCTAGTCCTATTACATAATGACATTTTTGAAGAAACTATGTAGTCCAGCCCTGTTATATTTTTTAATTTCGATGCTTTCAATTGCCGTTATGTTGGTTCAAAATTTAGGCAATTCAAACATTTACGATGTTGGTAGTTTTTCATGCAGTGTCCCGAGCACAAGCCTAATTTTCATTATTAAAGTAATTTACGTTTTATTCTGGACGTGGGTCCTGAATTTAATTTGCAAGGATGGACATACGTGTATATCCTGGTTATTAATTCTACTCCCGTGGATTCTTTTATTTGTCCTAATTGGAATGATGATGATGTAAATAAAGTATCCATTTATTGTAGAATGAAAATAAAAAATGGTTTCTCATACGAAAAAAATGGATGGAAATACATATCTATAAAGGGAAAACCAAAAGAAAGGGGGCGCGCATATGGTTTTTTGTGCGCCACAGAATTTAAGGATATTCAAAAAATGTTGGAATTCTTTATGTTTGAATCGTATGGTAAACCATGGGAGTATTTTATCAAGGAAGTCAACGACGATTTTAAGAGTATGACGCAGAAAGATTTTCCAGAATTTTACGAGGAAATGGAAGGTATCGCGTTGGGATGCAATGAAGGGGGGTGTAAAACAAACGTCGAAGAAATTCTTGCATGGAATTTTTACATGTCCATACCATATTGGTATTCTACCAAATCGGGGGAACGAACTGGAAAAGAGGGAGGAGGATCACAAGACAGGTGTAGTGCCTTTATTGCAGTTGGCGATTATACAAAGGATGGAAAAATTGTTGTTGCTCACAATTCGTTTACTGAATTTATCGACGGACAATATTCAAACATCATCTTGGATTTGAACCCGGACAGTGGGAATCGATTTATTATGCAAACGTCCGCGTGTTGGATATGGAGCGGGACCGATTTCTTTGTCAACGCAAAGGGAATTATAGGAACAGAAACAACAATTGGCGGATTTTTCCCATACGAGAAAAAAGCTCCGGTCGGTTACAGGATTCGCAATGCAATGCAATATGGAAATACACTTGATGAATGCGTCGACTTTTTATTGAAAGACAATTCGGGGGATTATGCAAACTCGTGGCTCTTTGGTGATACAAATAATAACGAAATATTGCGCATAGAACTGGGTTTGAAATATCACAACATCGAAAGGACAAAGAATGGATTTTTTATTGGATTCAATGCTCCTTACGATGCAAGAATAAGAAATATCGAATGTAAAAATTCTGGGTTCTATGATATTCGTCGTCACCAAGGCGCGCGACTTGTGCGCTTGAACGAACTGATGGATGAACATAAAGGGAAACTCGACATTGACGTTGCCAAAAAAATAATTGCTGACCACTACGATGTATACCTACACAAGGAAGACAATCCTTGTTCCAGAACGGTTTGCTCGCATTATGAATTAGATGCGAGAGAGTATATGTCTCAGGCGGACAGGCCTAGACCATTTTCTCCGCGAGGTGCCGTAGATGGGATTGTATGCGACACAAATATGGCAAAAAAAATGCAGTTTTCTGCGAGGTATGGTAGTTCTTGTGGGACTCCTTTTGACAAAAACGATTTTTGTAAAAAGCACATACAATGGGCTATATTTTGTCCGTATTTAAAAGATAGACCCAGCGAGGATTGGACAGATTTTTCAATATATAAACCAAAATTTGCTTTGACGAAGAAGAATCGAACAAAGAAAAAACAAACGAAGAAGCTCTAATAAAAATAGGGATATTCAGGAACAAGATAGGGATATTCAGTAATAGGATATGTATAAATTATCTCCGGATAATAATCATAATCTCCTCCAAAACCATTGTAATAATTGTTTATCCCACCCCATCCACCCCATCCACTTCCACCCCCACCCCATCCACCTCCACCCCATCCACCTCCACCCCATCCACCTCGAC
>TBL_comb47_HYPODRAFT_10000552_pt1 | contig 49644 bp, 31 predicted proteins | sample TroBogypolimnion_40_FD_10682 | JGI IMG/M metagenome (IMG submission 10682)
TTNTACACTCTAGCAATTCCACTATAGCCACGATTGATAATACCGCTGGTTCAAATGGACTAGCGACTATCGCAATAACAGGAAGCACAATAACAGACAATATCACTGCAACTGACCCTTCCACAAATATACAAGGCAATACAATACTAACAGTCAATACAGCCACGTTATCCTCGATAGTAGTAACTCCACTTGGTACGACTACTATACATGGTGGAACTACCCAGCAATTTACTGCGACAGGAATTTATTACGATAACAGTACACAAGACTTAACAAATAGTGTTACCTGGAGCTCTAGCGTACCCACTATAGCCACGATTAGTAATAACACTGGTTCAAAGGGACTAGCAACAGCTTCAGTAGCAATAGGAGGTATAACAACTATCTCTGCAACTATCACCGGTAAAACAAGTAGTGCAACACTAACAGTAAATGCATCAGCCACGTTACAATCGATAGCAGTTACTTCATCTAATTTGACTATACATAATGGAACTACCCAGCAATTTACCGCAATGGGCTCCTATGATGATGGCACTAAACAAAACCTAACAAATAACGTTACTTGGGGTCCTAGCGGATCTGCAGTAGCTATGATTAGTAATACTGGACTAGCAACAGCTGTAGCAGCAGGCACAGTAAATATCACTGCAACTTTCTCCGGTATACAAGGCACTACACCACTAATAGTAAATACAACAGTCGCGCTACAATCGATAGCAATGACTTCATCTAATTTGACTATACACAATGGAACTGCTCAGCAATTTACCGCAATAGGAACCTATAACGATAACAGTACACAAGACTTAACAAGTAGTGTTACTTGGTCCTCTAGCAGTAACACTGTAGCCACAATTAGTAATGCCCCTGGTTCAAATGGATTAGCGACAGCTGTAGCAGCAGGCGCCGTAAATATAACTGCAACTGACCCTGCCTCCGGTATACAAAGCAGTGCAACATTAACGGTAAGTGCAGCCACGCTAACCTCGATAACAGTAAATCCATCTACTGCGAGTGTACCCAATGGCACTACTCGGCAATTTACCGCAACAGGAAACTATGACGATAACAGTACACAAGATTTAACAAGTAGCGTTACTTGGTCCTCTAGCAGTAATGTAGCCACAATTAGTAATGCTCCTGGTTCAAATGGAGTAGCAACAGCTGTAGCAATAGGTTCAGCAACTATCACTGCAACTTATCCTGGCACTTCTACAAAAGGCACTGCAATGCTGGTAGTTCCATCCTCAAACAAAGCCATCACCGCTTATACTTTTGCCAGTTCTAGCGCAACTGAAATAAATGAAACAGCTAAAACAATTGTTGTAACAGTTCCAGCTGGCACCGTCGTAACTAGCCTAGTCGCAACTTTTATTACTAACGGTACTAGCGTCGCAGTAGGAGGCACTATCCAAGTCAGTGGCACTACGTCTAATAATTTTACTAATCCAGTCACTTACACCGTCACCGCCGCCGATGGATCAACCGCTAATTATACTGTTACTGTAGTAGTTTCACCCCCAAACAAAGCCATCACTGCTTATGCTTTTGTCAGTCCTAACTTAATTGGAGTAATAAATGAAACAAATAAAACAATTGTTGTAACAGTTCCACCTGGCACCAACAAAACCAACTTAGTTGCAACTTTTGTTACTAACGGTGCTAGCATCGCAGTAGGAAGCGTTCACCAAGACAGTGGTGTTACGCCTAATGATTTTACTAATCCAGTCACTTACACCGTCACCGCCGCCGATGGATCAAGCGTTGGTTATACCGTTACTGTTGCTTTTGCTGCAACTAAACTATTATACAGCTTTAGTCATTCCGTTGGCCAAAATTCACGGGGTAGTCTTGTCCAGGGCCACACTGACGGTTATTTTTATGGTACAACATCGCTTTACGGCAGCGGCAACAACGGTATGGTATTTAAAATTACTTCACTAGGAGACCTTACTATACTGCATCCCTTTGCCGGTACTCCCAACGATGGCTCAAGGCCAACGGCTGGTCTTGTCCAAAGCCGCACTGACGGTAATTTCTATGGGACAACATATAGTGGCGGAGCAAATGACTGTGGCACGGTATTTAAAATTGGTTCAACAGTAGAAATACCCACTATACTGTATAGTTTTGCCTGTGGTTCCGATGGCGCAAATCCAGCTGCTGGTCTTGTCCAAGGCAATGACGGTTTTTTTTATGGGACAACACAGAATGGCGGCAGCGGCGGCGGCACGGTATTTAAAATTGGTTCAACAGTAGGGACACCCACTATACTGTATAGATTTACCGGTAGTGATGGCTCAAGTCCATTGGCTGGTCTTGTCCAAGGCACTGACGGTAACTTTTATGGGACAACATATAGTGGCGGAAGTGGCTATGGCACGGTATTTAAAATTCCTTCAACAGGAGGAACGCCCACTACACTGCACTCCTTTACCAGTGGTTCCGATGGCGCAAATCCACAGACTTATCTTGTCCAAGGCAATGACGGTTATTTTTATGGGACAACATATTATGGCGGCGGAGTAAATAACAATGGCACGGTATTTAAAGTTAATTCAGCAGGATCATACGTGTTACTGCACAGCTTTACCGGTACTGGCGGCGATGGCGCAAAGCCAGGAGGGGCTGCTCTTGTCCAAGGCGCTGGCGCTGATAGTAATTTTTATGGGGTGACAGAGTCGGGCGGAGCAAATGGCTGTGGCACGGTATTTAAAATTGGTTCAACAGCAGGATCATACGTGTTACTGTACAGCGTTGCTGGTGGTCCCAACGATGCCAAAACTTTGACTAGTCTTGTCTTGGGCGCTGACTATAATCTTTATGGGACATCAAATTTGGGTGGAGCAAATAGCGACAGTGGCACAATATTTGAAATGAGTCTTAACAACAACTAAAAAATTCACGCTGTGCGAACTGGTAGGTAATATATTTATTGAGTCAGTTCAGGCGCAATCCATAGTATTAGATTCCTTTGGAAACATCTACACCTTGGTTATTTATGACAAGTGGTAGTGTTCGCCCTAGCGCTGTCTTTAAAGCTTCATTAGGCAGTCCCAGCTGGGCTAATGCCAGTAATTTATATGGTAATGAAGGCGCAATAAATCTTAATTGTATAGCAGTTCGAAATTAAAGCCCCAAATGCCTAAATATTTGGGGCAAAGCCTGGGTTTTTGATTAACCTGTTTATTTATTAATGTCCAGCAAACATAAATTTGCAACTTCGGTTGGTCGCATTATAATAAAATTAACAATTAAATTAAGGGTGGTGTAGACAATGAAATTTTCTTTCGATTTGCCTTTTATTTTAACGTCGTTGGTATTGATTAGTGGTGCGATTGCATTAATTGATATTTTATTTTTAGCGAAAAAACGCGCTGCTCATAAAAATCAGCCATTAGTTATTGAATATGCGCGTTCGTTTTTTCCTATGCTTTTGTTAGTGTGGTTGATCCGTTCGTTTTTAATCCAACCTTATCGTGTTCCAACTGGCTCGCTTGAACCAACGATTTTGCCTGGAGATTTTATTGTCGTAAATCAGTTTGCTTATGGACTTAGATTTCCTGTTTTAAATATTAAGTTTTTTAGTATTGGCGAGCCGAAACGTGGGGATATTGCTCTGTTTCGTTCTCCCGTAGATTCTATTATTTTAGTTAAACGGGTTATTGGTTTGCCAGGTGACCATGTAGTCTATAAAGATAAAATTTTGACTATTAATGGCCGCCAGATGTTGCAAACACCCGCTGGTATGGATTTAGATATGGAAGATAAGTTTTCCACACCAGTTCAGGTTAGGATCGAACGATTGGATAATGTAGAACATAAAATTTTTATTAAATCTGGTAAAGAATGGGAAAAAATTGATGTTGTAGTGCCGGCTAAATCTTATTTTATGATGGGTGATAATCGTGATAGTAGTGCTGATAGCCGCTCTTTTGGTTCTATGCCGGAAAAAAACTTAATCGGTAAAGCATTTGGTATCTGGCTGAGTTGGGATTCTGAAGGGGCAAGAGTGCGGTGGGAGCGAATAGGCAAAAAAATTAAATAATTTTTATTATGCAGCATGCAGTGCTTTTTGAAAAGTTGGGCTATTGTTTTCATAATCTGGAATTGCTAGAGCGTGCTTTGCGCCATCGCAGTATGGGCAAGATCAGCAACGAACGCCTGGAGTTTTTAGGCGATGCAGCATTGAATTTTACTATTGCAGCTGAATTATACCATCGCTATCCAGACATGAAAGAAGGAGATTTGAGTCGCTTGCGCGCTAATTTAGTAAATGGTGAAGTGCTGGCTGATTTGGCCGGTGAACTTCAGATTGGAGATTATTTGCAATTTGGTTCGGGTGAGCTGAAGAGTGGTGGAGCTAGGCGCAAATCAATTCTTGCCGATGCTATGGAAGCAATTATTGGTGCGATATATTTAGATGGAGGTTTTGATGTGGTGCAGCGCCGTGTTGTAAGCTGGTTTGTAAAACGGCTGGACGAAGCTGCTGGTGTCGCGCAAAAAGATCCCAAAACTCTTCTCCAAGAACTATTACAAATGCGCAAATTGCCTCTACCAACCTACACTGTAGACTCAATCATAGGTGTGTCACACTCGCAAGTTTTTACCATTAAGTGTATAGTGTTCGGTATTGATGAAGCTACCATTGGCATCGGCCCAAGTAAGCGTCGTGCGCAGCGCGATGCTGCAGAAAAGATGTTAGCAAAAATTGAACAAGATAAATTAATTTAGGGATAAAATATATGGAACCAGATAAACTAAATGGGGTAGTTGCCGAGTTTGTCTCAACTGAATTAGCAGAAAGAAGGCGTCTTGAAAGTATTTTGGAAGAGTTACACTTAGAACCAAAAACAAAACCTAATGTAACTATCGATGCTTTGGTTGATCGGTTGATGCTACCACATGGATTTAATACCCGACAATTTATTGATTTTGTTAACACTAATTTCAAAAATGCATCTGCTATAACTCCGAAAAATTTAGATCCATTTTATCCACCAAGAACTTACAATAGAATTAACACCAATGGTCAGAATGAAATAAAATTTTTATCAGCAGAATATACACTAGAAAGAGCAGAAAAGATGCTGGATGAGGCTGTCGAAGCTGTTCGCAAGCAACATCTTGAAGAGCATCCGCTAAAAATACATTTGCACATATTGTCAGTTTTAGATAGTGACGATCCAAAAGATAAAGCAAAAATAGATAATGTTGATGCCATTAAAAACTTTGTTTTAGCTACATATAAAAGTAGGTATCCGGGTGTAGATCTGCAAATAACGCATGCAATTGCTCCGATGCGTGATCATCAAATGCGAGATAAAAATGGTAACTTATTGAGTTTTGATGCAATGGATGGTTACCTTAAAGCTTATCGTGATCAAAGCAAGGATGGGACAGGCGTACATCAAGTTTATAATATCCATTGCAGAGCTGGTCAGGGACGTAGTGCAACAGTCATGATATGCGAAGACATACGCTACAATGGACTCTTGCCAAGCGATTCTTCTGATCAAATAAAAGCATCACGTAAAGGGGCGCGTGGTATAAAAGAAGGCGCTTTTCGACCTGACCAGATGTGTTTTATTTATTCTTATTTTTTCCACTCTGCCGCTGAGGCATTAAAAGATTCAAATTCAAATCCAAAAATAGCAGACAAATTAGGCTCGATCAAATTAGACTCGATAGCTTCTCTGATTGACGAAATGAAATGGGCGTTAAGTATAGATTATGGCCATAGATTGGATAACCGTGGAAATGCTAATGTTTCTCAATGGGCTTCAAAATTAACAAAGTCTTTTCTAGAATTTAGGGCAGAATTTAAAAGAAAAAAAGGAATTGATGTTTTGGACCAGTTGCTTATTGACTATGCAAAAGATCCTAGTGAATATTCTGAAGCGCAAAAACAAAATTTGGGTATAACGCTTGCTGCTGCAGGATATCCGGCGCTTGATAAACCGGACACATTAATTGAAGTAATGAACGCGGAGACTTCGGAAAAGTCGCCTTCTCAAGCAGCGCTACGTGCACTCGCAATAGCGATGGTTAGAAATGCTGAACCTTTAACTTTTTGGGAGTGGATTTCTCCTTTTACGAAGAGAAAACCTATGCCAATACAGGATAATCAACTTAAGAAACTGTGTACTTTGGGTAGAATCAAGAGTGAAGAATTGCCCCTGAGTATGCAATCGTATGCACAACAACCAGCTACACAGATGACAGCTGAAAAAAGGCAGATAGCAATAGAAAAAGCACAGTCAGCTATTGCTGAGAGGGTAGGGGTAATAAGAAAAGATAGCGTGCCAGTGGTAGCAGAATTACCTATTACAAATGGGGAAAATGTTAAACCTAGTTAACCCTAAATAATATATAATAAAATTTTTTATTTTGACTCTATTCAATGACCCAAATGATTTTTGCGAAAGTCCATCTCGGCAGTGTATAATCCAAGCCAAATGAACACACTTAAAACTCACGCTGGATATGTTGCTATTCTTGGTCGGCCTAATGTTGGTAAATCAACTTTGCTCAATAGAATTTTGGGGAAGAAGATCAGTATCACTTCACGCAAGCCACAAACAACACGGCATAAAATTCTTGGTATTAAAACTACCGGTAATTTTCAAACAATATATGTAGATACTCCTGGCTTGCATAATAAAAACGAGCGCATGCTGAATCGCTATATGAACAAAGCGGCGTTAAGTATGCTATCTGATGTTGACGTAATTATTTTTATGATAGCAGGAACTATTTGGTGCGAAGAAGATGAGATGGTTTTGCAAATTCTGCAGCGAGCTAATTGCCCAGTAATTTTAGCCATTAATAAAATTGATATCGTTGCGCAAAAAGAGCAATTGCTAGAATGTATAAAAACTATTGGCCAAAAACGCAAATTTAATACGATAATTCCCCTGTCAGCGCAAGATGGTACTAATGTTTTATCGCTGGAAGAAGCTGTGCAAAAATTATTACCAGAAAGCCCATTCTATTTTCCGCCAGAGCAACTGACCGATCGTGACAATAAATTTTTGGTTGCTGAAAGTATTAGAGAAAAACTAACACGGTTTTTGGGTCAGGAGTTACCATATGCTATTTCAGTTGTAGTAGATCAAATGGTGGTGCGGCAAAATATAATGCATATTGCAGCCACAATTTATGTTGAACGTGATGGACAAAAAGTGATTATTATAGGGAAGGGCGGCGAGGTACTGAAAAAAGTTGGTACGTTGGCGCGCAAAGATATGGAAGAGTTATTTGCGCAGAAAGTTTTTTTGAAGCTTTGGGTGAAAGTAAAAAGTGGTTGGACCGATGATAAGACGTTATTACAACAGTTTGGATATGAAAGTTGATATTATATTGATTGTAAATATAATTTTTTAAAATAAAAACCCCCCGTATTTTTTAGCTAGTTGTGTTACAATATCGATCCAAATCAGTTAGTTAGTGATCGAAGCATATTTTATCTTAAAGAAACCTTAAGTTTGTTTTTGGAGAGCGGATATGGATTTTCGTTATCAAAAAAGTGCAGAGATATCGCTTGAAAGAGCGCTGTCTATAGAATGGGTTGAAACTAACGAATTAGGTAGTTATGCTTCCAGCACCAGCATCAATTGTCATACGCGTAAATATCATGGATTCTTGGTTAGCAAGCTTGATAATTTACCGAATAAATATGTGTTATTTAGTAAACTTGAAGATGTGCTAATACAAGATGGCCAAGAAAATTTTTTAACCGCTCATAGTTATCCCAATTTTCTGCAAGATGGAAGCTTTGCTAATTTGCAAGAATTTGCTTTTACTACTAATCCTTCCTGGCGCTTTCAATTTGGTGAACTTATTTTAACCAAAGAAATTTTGCTGCTGCATGAAGAAAACACCGTCTTGTTTAAATACAAAATTAGCGGTGGTAATAAAAGTACCAAAATAACATTGCGCCCGCTACTTGCCTGTAGGGATTTTCATCAGCTACAACACGAAAATTCTTCGCTTAAGCGAGAAACTAGGCGTTTAAGTACAGGCTTTAGCTCGACGTCTTATGAAAGCATGCCGATGTTATTTTTTCAAACAAACGTTAAACATCATTATTTTTTATCCCAGACATTTTGGTATCGCAATTTTATATATAATCAAGAAAAAGATCGTGGATACGATTTTCAAGAAGATTTATTTTCACCTGGCGTTATTACTTTTTCGGATCTTGATGTTGAAAGTGAAATTATCTTTTCTTGTAGTCTAGTAGAGCAACCACCAACTCTAGCTCTAAAATGGCAGCAAGAAATGCAGCATCGTACTAAAAATATTGCAGAAACTAGCGGTAGTGTTTTGCAGCAGCAACTGAAAATAACTGGGCAATCTTTTATTACCAAAGATATAGCAAAATTATCCTATGCAGTGGTTGCAGGCTATCATTGGTTTTTGGAGTGGGGACGCGACACGATGATTTCTTTGCCAGGACTTACACTTTATTCGGGGCAAGAAAATTTATGTTTAGAAATCCTCAAAACTTTTGCTCGGCATGAAAAACAAGGATTAATTCCTAATTATTTGGGCAAGACCAAAGAAGAAAATGCTTATAATTCAGTGGATGCAAGTTTGTGGTTTGCTTGGGCAGTGCAGCAATATTATTTGAAGACAAAAAATTTAAAAGTGGTAACAGCGTATTTTTGGCCAACACTTAAAAATATTTTTACTTTTTATAAGGTTGGAACGTTGCACCATATTAAAATGCAAGCAGATGGCTTATTGTTTGCCGGTAGTCCCGAAGTAAATCTTACTTGGATGGATGCCGTGGTAAATGGTAAACCAGTAACGCCACGCTATGGACTGCAGGTTGAGGTGAATGCTTTATGGTTTAATATGCTTGCATTCATGGATGAATTGGCTACTTTGCTTGCGGATCCTATTGCTCAGGAATTAAAGGCAATGCTACCAAATGTTAAAGCTAGTTTTTGTAAAACTTTTTGGTACGAAGAAAAAGGATATTTATACGATTTTGTAAATGCTGAGGAAAAAAACACTGCACTGCGGCCCAATCAAATTTTTGCAGTTTCATTACCGTATTCCCCGTTATTAGTAAAAATGGCAGTTAGTATTGTAGAGGCGGTAAAAAATAATTTGTTGACGCCATATGGATTACGCACGCTTGCTCCTAATGAGGTAGGCTATGTTGGTTTTTATAATGGCAATCAAACCACGCGTGATTTGGCTTATCACAATGGTACGGTGTGGCCATGGTTGCTTGGAGCTTTTGCGGAAAGCTTATTTAGAACGACCTCTGATCGACGCAAAGTTTTAGAAATTATTAAGCCTTGTTTGGTAGCACTACAGGCGCATTTAGCCGAATATGGGATCGGTAGCATTGCTGAAATTTTTTCAGGTAATCATCCGCATCAACCAAATGGTTGTATTAGTCAAGCGTGGAGTGTAGCAGAAATATTGCGTCTAACTTATATGTTGAATCTGGATAAGTAATTATGACTATAAAGGTGCTAATGTATGGCTGGGAATTTCCCCCGCGGATCAGTGGTGGTTTGGGAACCGCGTGTTACGCTATTGTTAGAGAATTAGCCAAAAGAGATATAGATTTAACCCTGGTTTTGCCGCAGACAATTACCAATCCTGATATTGATAATGTTAATTTAATTGGGTGTGATAATTTAATTACTGCAAATGATCCAGAGATTGAAGGTATGGTTAATATTAAATACCCTGAAATTGCCACTCATTTATCCCCTTACGTTTCGGCCAAAGATTTTAAGCGATTTCTTTGCAATGAAACATTGCAGGATTTTTTTGCATTACTAGCAAAGATGAATTTACCCATAGAATTGAAAGCAATGGCAATGGCTACGGCTGAAGCGCAAATGTCTGATGCAAGAATAACCGGAAAATATGGTGTAAATTTATTAGTAGAAGTATTTCGGTATGCTTTAGTTGCAGGTGGTCTGGCCAAGAACATAGAGCATAGTATCATTCATGCTCATGACTGGTTAACTATGTTAGCTGCATTAGAAGCTAGGTGTTATAGCCATAAGCCAGTGGTATTGCATATTCATGCACTAGAAACAGATCGTAGTGGTTTGTGGATTGATAGAAGAATTTTTGCTATTGAAAAATACGGTATGGAGCAGGCTGATCAAATAGTTGCAGTGAGTCAGTATACCAAAAATAATATTGTGCAATATTATGGTATTGCACCGGAAAAAATCACGGTTGTGCACAATGGTGTTTACTGTAATAGCAATCTAAATTCGGCGACAGCAAATAATGCGCGGCCAAAAATGGTTTTATTTTTAGGACGGATGACACACCAAAAAGGTCCATATTTCTTTATTGAAATTGCACGCCGTGTCCTAGAAAAACGCAGCGATGTGCAATTTGTGTTGGCCGGTACCGGAGATTTAACAAGAGAAATAATTGAGCGCGCCGCTAATTTGCGTATTGGTAAGAATGTTCATTTCACTGGTTTTCTCGATGCTGATCGGGTGCGGGAAATTTATCAGCTGGCCGATGTCTATGTAATGCCGAGTGTGTCAGAGCCATTTGGGCTTTCAGCCTTGGAAGCGCTTTCTTATAATGTGCCTGCGATCATCACCAAACAATCCGGTGTGGCAGAAGTATTAAAACATACCTTGGTTTCTGATTTTTGGGATACTGAAGATATAGCAGCAAAAGTTTTAGCACTGCTTGAATATCCGGCCCTGCGTCGAACATCCTTGGCTAACGAACAAAAAGGGCTACAGGCAATTACCTGGGGTAGAACAGCAGAAAAAATAATTGAACTTTATAAAAAAATGATTTAGTGATTTAGGGGTCAGGTCTTGAATCGTGAATTTTTAAATAAAAATTCACGATTCAAGACCTGACCCCTCTACGAGGAAAAAAATGGTTACAATTTGTTTATACTTTCAAGTGCACCAGCCAAAGCGGCTGAGAAAATATACGTATTTTGATATTGGTAAAAATCATTGTTACGAAGACGATACGGCAAACCGAGAAATTTTTCTTAAGGTAGCGAATAAATGCTATTTGCCGACCAATGCGTTGCTTTTAGATCTAATTAAAAAACATAAAAATGTATTCAAGATTGCTTTTTCCTTGACCGGAGTTTTTATTGAACAATGTAAACGTTACAGTCCCGAAACCCTCGATTCTTTTAAGCGCTTAGCCGCGACTGGACAAGTAGAATTTCTTAATGAAACTTATTATCACAGCTTGAGTTTTTTATTTTCCCAAGAAGAGTTTAAGCAGCAGGTAGCCGAACATCGAGAGCTAATTAAAAAAGAATTTAATTATGACGCCACTACTTTCAGGAACACTGAGTTAATTTATAATAATGAACTTGCTAAAGTAGTAGAGTCTTTGGGTTATAAAACAATTTTGGCCGAAGGTGCCGATAAAATTTTAGGTTGGCGTAGTGCGAATTTTGTTTATCAACCAAAAGGTTGTAACCAGCTTAAATTACTACTACGCAATTATCATTTAACTGATGATATTGCTTTTCGTTTTTCAGAGCGTACTTGGTCAGAGTATCCGGTTTATGCCGATAAATATGCTTGTTGGTTACATGCGTTGCACGGACAAGCTGATGTTATCAATTTGTTTATGGATTTTGAAACATTTGGTGAGCATCAATGGCAAGAATCAGGAATTTTCGAGTTTTTAAAACATATGCCGGATTATGTTTTACGCCATCCAGAATACACTTTCATGACGCCATCTGAAGTTACGCAAAAGTTGCAGCCAGTTGCTTCATTGGATGTTCCTTATTTTATGTCGTGGGCAGATGTTGATCGGGATTTGAGCGCTTGGCGTGGTAATGATTTGCAGGAAGACGCTTTGCGTGCCGTTTATGCCTTAGAACAAGATGTCTATGCCTTGCACGATCCTGGAATGTTAGCCACTTGGCGCGGTTTTTTAACTTCGGATCATTTTTATTATATGTGTACCAAATATGCTGCTGATGGCGATGTGCACAAATATTTTAATCCGTATCGCAATCCGTATGAGGCCTATATTAATTATCAGAATATTGTTTGTGATTTTACTTTAGAAGTAGCTAAAAAGAAAACACAACTGTTTCAGAAGATGCCTATACCTAAAGAAAAGTATACTTTTGCTGACCAATTGTGGAATTTTTTTCGTCGCTGGATTGGAGTGAAATATGAATAGTCATGATTTTTTATTTGAAGTCAGTTGGGAGGTTTGCAATAAAGTTGGTGGCATTTATACGGTATTGCAATCGAAGCTTAAGCAGGTCGTTAAAAACTTTGGCAATAATTATATTTTAATTGGTCCATGGCATGAGCAGAGTAAGGATTTTGTTGAATCGTCCTCGCCATTTTTAGATGATATTAAAAAAAAGTTGGCAGCAAAAAATATTTTATGTCATGTTGGTTATTGGGATACTGAAAGTAAGCCAACTGTTGTTTTAGTAGAGTTTAAGCAACGTTATAAAATTGATGCCTTGCTCTATAATTTGTGGGCCGATTTTGGGGTTGATTCGTTAGCTAGTAATTACGATTACCAAGAGCCAATTTTATTTTCAACCGCTGCGGGTGAGGTAATTTGTACGTTAGCTGAGGAAATGCTGATCCGAGAGCAGCAAATAGTTGCGCATTTCCATGAATGGATGTGTGGCGCTGGATTGCTATATTTAAAGAAGCATGCCAATAAAATAGCCACTGTATTTACTACCCATGCTACAGTTTTGGGTAGAGCCATGTCCCAAGACAATAAAACTATTTATAACCTGCCTTCAACTTTTGATCCTGAGGTTTGGGCACGGCAACACGAAGTTTTTGCTAAACATTCATTAGAAAAAGCAACGGCACGCGAAGCTGATTGTTTTACCGTAGTTAGCAATGTTACTGCAGACGAAGCTAGGGTTATGTTAGGTAAATATCCAGACAAGATAGTATTAAATGGTTTGGATGTTGAGCAAAAAAGTAAGGAAATTGTTTCCGTTAAAAGGTCGGAAGTTAGAGCAAAATTATTACAGGTTGCGAGTCTTGTAATTAAGCGGCCAATAGAAGCTAATGCTTTGTTATGGATTACTTCTGGACGTTATGAATTTCACAACAAAGGCTTTGATGTCTTGCTGAAGAGTTTGGCTAAGCTCGAAAGTGGCTTAGCTGAAAATGCTCCGCCAATAGTAGTGTTTTTTTTAATTGCAGCTAATTGGCACAGTAAGCAAGACAGTTTGCTTAAGGCAAATTTAGCTGAATATCAGGGGCAACTTAATACTTTGGGCATAGCTACGCACAGAATCAGTAACCCTGCTAGCGATAGCATTATTAAATTAAGTAATGAATTAGACCTGAAGAAGCCAGAGCATAAAATTCATGTGGTATTTTCGGACGCTTATTTACAAGGTGACGATGGTGTATTTGATATTCCGTATGAGCAGATTCTTGCTGCTTGTGATTTAAGTATTTTTCCCTCTTTTTATGAACCGTGGGGTTATACGCCACTAGAAAGTATCGTTTTTTCCACCCCAACAATCACAACTGATTTATCTGGTTTTGGTTGCTTTATAAATAATCTCAAGCAGGATCATGTTGATGCCGTGTTTGTATTAAAGCGCAAAGATTATAATGAGCAAAAGGTAATTGCTTATTTGAGTGAATATTTGCAAGCCGTAGTTGGGCGTAGTCATGACCAAGCATATAGTACTAATATTCGTGCCAAAGCTTTGCAAGTGGCCAATTTTGCTGATTGGAAATTGTTTTATCAAGATTATCTCGATGCTTATATGCGGGCGATCAAGTTTAATAAACTTGCTCGTGCAACATTTGATGTTACTGGTTTGGATAACGTGTATGTTACCAGTATTCATGAAGCTGAAGCTACTAAACCACGCTTCCATTCATTTCAATATGAATGTATTTTGCCTGAAAAAATAAAAGAGTTGCGTGCCCTTGCCTATAATTTTTGGTGGTCGTGGCATGAAGAAGCCAAAACATTATTTCAGAAGATTGATCCGGTATTGTGGGAGCAAGTTCGTCATAATCCCGTATATTTTTTAAATTTGGTTTCATCGCATGCCCTACAAATTGCAGCTGATAATGAAGATTATGTATGGTTGTACAACAAAGTTATAGCCGATTTTACCGGCTATATGCAAACTGACCATGGAGTTATTAAACTTTGTAGTACTACTTCAGTTAGTGCCGCAAATCCGATCGCCTATTTCTGTATGGAATATGGTATTGCCGAATGCCTGCCAATTTATTCTGGGGGTTTGGGTATTCTTGCCGGTGATTACTTGAAGGCAATGTCGGATCTATCTGTGCCGACGATTGCTGTTGGATTATTCTATAAGCAAGGATATTTTAGACAACTGATTAATGCTAAAGGCGAGCAAGAAGCTCTCTATGAAACCTGGAATCCAAATCAAATTCCAATGCGCAAAGTTAATGATACTTCAGGTAAGGCAGTGTTAGTTGGTGTCGAAATTTTAGGTCGTACGGTATATATGCAGGTGTGGGAGGCTATTGTAGGCCGCGTTAGTCTTTATTTGCTTGATACTGATGTGGCGGAAAATATTGCAACTGATCGTGAAATTACCAATAGTTTATATGGCGGTTCGCGTGAAGTTCGTTTGATGCAGGAATTGGTTTTAGGGATTGGCGGAACTAGGCTTTTAGTGGATAAGCTCGGTATAAAACCAGCGTTATACCACCTCAATGAGGGACATTCTGCTTTTTTATTACTAGAACGAATTAGAAGTTTATGTCATCTGGGATATATTTTTGCTGAAGCATGTGAAGCTGTGCGGAGCTCCTCTATTTTTACAACGCATACTCCTGTTGCTGCAGGTAATGAAACTTTTGCGGAGGACTTGATAAAAAAATATTTACAAGATTATGCTGTTTCTCGCCTGGGCATTACGTTTGATAAATTATTTGATTTGGCGCGTGATGTAGATTCTAAGGAGAGAATTTTTTCTATGACAGTTTTGGCGCTGCGTTTGACTTTAAGTGCTAATGCCGTTTCAAGGTTGCATGGCAAAGTTGCGCGAGTAATGTGGAATGCAATATGGCCCGGACTGCTCGAGTGTGAAGTACCAATTGATGTGGCAACTAATGGAGTTCATTTGGCGACTTGGCTCGGTGGAACAATGAGATTGTTGTACGAAGATTATTTGCCAAGTGGATGGATTAAAAAGCAAGATGAGGCAATGGTTTGGGAAAAAATCAAATCAGTAGCTAATGGGGAAGTATGGAAGGCACACCAGATACAAAAAGAAAAATTACTTAAAGTGGTGCGGCAATTGTTGGTTGATCAATATACGCTGCGCAATGAAAGCAAGCAGCTGATCAATGCTTCTTTGAAATGTCTTACTAATAATACTTTGCTGATCGGTTTATCTCGGCGTTTTACTGCATATAAGCGCAATGACCTATTTTTACGCGATCCACAGCGGTTGGTTCGTGTTTTGAATAATGCAAAAGAACCTGTGGTAGTTTTAATGGCTGGAAAAGCGCATCCAGCTGATGTTGGTGGTAGGGATCTGATTCGTGAAATCATTGAAACATTGCGGCTAGATATGTTTAATGGGCATATTATTTTTCTTGAAGAATATAATATTGGTTTGGCAAAGTTATTGGTGCAGGGTGTGGATGTGTGGCTGAATACGCCAATATTGGGGCGCGAAGCTTGTGGTACCAGTGGTATGAAAGCGGGGATTAACGGCGGATTAAATTTTTCTACTAAGGATGGCTGGTGGGACGAAGCTTGTAATGATCAGGTGGGATGGCAGATCGAAAGTTTGCCAACTGTGGATGATATTGACAAGCGTAATGATGTGGAAAATATGTATTTATTAGAAACGCTCGAAACAGAGATTGTTCCTCTTTATTATAAAACTAATCGCGCTGGTTTTAATCCAGAGTGGGTAGAAAAAATGAAAGCATCAATTGCTTTGGTTGCTTGTAATTATAATACCTCGAGAATGGTGCGAGATTATGTCAATAATTTCTATAGTCCAGTTGTACTGCGCAATGAGCAGTTAATGCAGAATAATTTAGAAGATTTGAAAAAGATAGTTGCCTGGAAGCAAGATATTACTGAGCGTTTTAATACAGTAAAAATCAAAGCTATTTTTGTTAATGGTGTTCAAGATGCTAAGATTACATCTGGTGGTTTGTTGAAAATCAAGATGTTATTGTTTTCGGGCAAAATGGCGTCTGACGAATTAGAAGTAGAGTTTGTGTTGATCAAGACTAACAGTCACCTCTGCGATCCGATAATTATTAGTCTCCAGCGTATTGAATCGCGCGAAATCGGCGTCCTAACTTATATCGCCGAGTATCAAATTGAAGATACCGGATTTTATTCGTATGGTGTACGGGTGCTGCCGTATAACCCAATGCTATTTCGCAAGCAAGATGCAGGATTGGTATATTGGGGGTAAGCTTTGGCCGTTCCATGGTTCAGAAATAATAAATTCGGGGATTGCAACGATTTCTTTATCAGATAGACTAGACAAGATATAAAAATGCTCCCAATGGAGACGGTTATGTTGTTTACTCAAAAAAGAATGCTTGGTTTGCTTTTAAACCTCATGTTGGTTTTTGTAGTAGGTGTGTTTAGTTCGCTGAGTCATGCTAAAAACAATGAACCTTTGCAGTTGAGTCGAGTTGTTAAATCTTCGGTAATTCCTGATAAAAGAGAATATCCGGTAAATAACTCAATAAATCCTTGTGTTGATTTTTATGAATATGCCTGTTCTCCTGTTATTGCCAGCTTTAAATTACGAGAAGATCGTTCTAGTCATGTTTTTTCTTTTGATGATGCTAGTGAGCGCTTACTTGAATTCAAAAAGAAATACTTTTTAAGTTTGGCTAAAAAAACGCCAGAGTCAGAAATAGAGAAGGAGATAAAAAACTATTATTTAGCTTGTATGCACAAGCAAGGCAGACAAAAAGAAGAGAAATATTTTGTTCGGCAAACAAAAGAGATGCTAGCAAAGATTGCAACCAGAGAAGAATTCACTGCTATGATTGCAAAAAATATTGCTAGCTCTTTGCAACTGAGTTTTGTTGGTTTTTCTACGGATTCAAATTTAGACCGGCCTGCCTATAATGATTTGTTTTTTAATATTCATTTAATGAGCTTGCCCGAAAGAAGCTATTATAAAAATAAAAAGTTAACAAAAGACTTAAAAGTATTAATGCAGCAATTTTTTGTTACTATTGATGAGAAAGATCCAACAAAAAAAGCTAATTTAGTTTTTAATTTTGAAAAAGAGCTTGCACAGGAGTATCCAACGCCGCCGCAGGTTATGGAGCGCTACTTTTCTAGGACTGAGATTACGAGAAAAGATTTAATAAAAAATTATCCTTTTGTAAAATTGGAAAATTTTCTTTCTACTATTCCTGCGCATGTGGTCATAAGAAATGTTGTGGGTAATAATACTATGGAATTTCTTAATAGGAAGTTAGAGACTACGTCGCTGGAAGAGTTGAAAAGTGTTTATTTATACTTTCAGTTAAAATCAATTATGGATGATGCCTATCCAGACTTTTTTAATAAGCAATTTGAATTTGGAAAAAAATATTTAGGCGGTCCAAATAAAAGGCCAGATCGGCATGAGCGTTGTACCCAATCCGTTATGCATAATTTTGAGAAGGAGGTAGATTTTACTCTGTTACCCAAAGCTTTTCCCAACTTCCCAAAAGAAAAATTCATAAAATCAATTGAGAAAATTAGAGCCTCTTTAATCGAACAATTAAATGATAACAAGTGGCTCAGCAGTAGTGCCAAACAAGAAGCTATTCGCAAAATAAAAAATGCTAAACTCGCACTTGTTAGTCCCGATAACGAGGCAGACTGGGACTTTAATCCAATGGCTACTTATTCGATAGATAGTCCTATTGCAAATTATCGTAAGCTTGGAAAGTTAAGGATAGACAAAAAACTCAAAGAGCTAAATGGACCCGTAAATGTGAATCGTTGGGAGATGGGGCCGTTAACTGTAAATGCGAATTATTCGCCATTCTATAATAGGTTCGAATTTCCGGTGGGGATATTGCAATACCCTTTTTATGATCCGAATGAACCGGAGGAAGTAAGTTTAGGTGCTATTGGAGCTGTTATTGGACATGAACTTGGTCATGCAATAGATGATCATGGCAGCGGCTTTAATGCTGATGGTGTTCTTAAACCATGGATGACAGATGTAGATAAAAAAACATTTAATGAAAAGTCTCAATATTTGATCAAGCAATTTAATAAGATCGGTCATAACGGCAAATTTACTCTGGGGGAAAACATCGGTGATTTAGTTGGAGTTAGCACGGCTTATAGAGCAGCCTTTCCCAAAGGAAGTGATAACAAAGAGCTAAAGAAGAGATTTTTTCTTCAGTGGGCGAGAACTTGGTGTGAAGTAGAAAGAAAAGGTATTACCGAGTACAGATTGAAAACCAACGAACATGCTTTAGGATATGCGCGAACCAATGAGCAAATGAAGCAGCAACCGGGATTTAAAGAAGCCTATAGTTGCAAGCCAAATGATCCAATGGTACTTCCTGAAAATGAGATTGTTAAAATATGGTGATAGGAGACTTAGTTATGTTTAAATCAGTACTTTCTATACAATCACATGTGGCTTATGGCTATGTGGGTAATAAGGCGGCTACTTTTCCCCTGCAGTCTATGGGATACGATGTATGGCCGGTAAATACCGTACAATTTTCAAATCATACCGGCTATGGTAAGTGGCAAGGAACAATATTTAGCAGTGAACATATAAAGAGTGTCATTCAGGGGATAGAAGATTTGGAAGTAGCAGATAAATGTGTGGCCATACTTTCTGGTTATATGGGAAGTAGTGAGATTTGCCATGAAGTCGCAGCAACCGTAAAAAGATTTAAAGCAAGAAATGCTAATGTTTTGTATTTGTGTGATCCAGTAATTGGTAACACTAGCTGCTTTGTGAAACCCGAGGTGCTACATTTTTTTAAAAATTATTTACAGGCTGATATTATTACTCCAAACCAATTTGAGGCAGAAACTCTTTCCGGTATAATCATAAAAAATGTTCAAGATTTGAAAAATGTAGCTAATTATTTTCATAAGTTGAATGTAAAGATAGTAATTATAACTGGCGTTAAAGTTCAAGATTTAGAAAACAATGGATTGTACGTATTTATTTCATGTGAGCAGGGATATGCAGTAGTTAAAACCAAAGAACATGATTTTGTTATACCTCCTAATGGATCAGGAGATTTGTTTTCTGCTTTATTTTTAGGAAGTTATCTTGCAACCAATGACGGCATAGAATCTTTAAGGCGAACTATTTATTTTATGGAGCTGGTGATGCATAATACTTTCCAGGCAGGGTCTAGAGAGTTGTTAGTAACGAGTATTAATTATTCTTCCTTTGACCAACAATCATTGCTTGAGTGTATGACATTATAAATTATGAGGGTGCTATGACAACACCAAAAAAACTTGGGTTATTCTCATTAACTTCTCTCGTAACTGGTAACATGGTTGGATCTGGTGTATTTATTTTGCCAGCCGAGTTAGCACGTGTTGGTAGTGTTAGTTTGTTATCATGGATATTTACTGCTCTAGGAGCTTTTTTGTTGGCCATGGCATTTTCCAGAATGAGCCATATGGTTACTAAAACCGGAGGCCCATATGTATATGCAGAGAAAGGCTTAGGCAGATTCATGGGGTTTCAAATAGCTTCTCTCTATTGGCTTTACACAAGCACTGGAAATGTTGCTATAACAGTTGCTCTAATAGGTTATCTGCGTGTTTTCTTTCCTCAATTAGCAAATCCTGTTTTAGGTATGGCGGTAGCTACATGCATTATTGCCTTTTTAGTTACAGTAAACCTTGCCGGTATCACTAGAGCTGGAATGGTTCAATTACTAACAACGATTTTTAAATTGATACCATTGATTGCGGTAGCTATTTTTGGTTGGAAATATTTTCATTTAGATTATATAACCAATAGCTTTAATGTTACTGGCAATTCGGATATGTCTGCTTTTTCACATGCCGCTACTTTGACTATGTGGGCGTTTATGGGGGTGGAATCAGCCGCTGTTCCAGCCGCTTCAGTAGACAATCCTGGACGTAATATACCGCTAGCAACATTATTTGGAACTATCATCGCTGCTATTTTATATATTGCTTGTTCAACTGTGATTATGGGAATAATCCCAATCAATGAATTGGCTAATTCAACTTCTCCTTTTGCTGCTGCTGCGAAAATAATTTTCGGACGCTGGGGCGAGCTGATTGTTGCTGGAGGGGCGGTTATTTCCTGCTTTGGTTGTTTAAATGGATGGATTTTAATTCAAAGTCAAATAGCGATGGCAATTGCTAATGACGGTTTTTTCCCCAAGATTTTGGCAAAACTCAACAAATTTGGCGTTCCAGGCTGGGGATTGGTTGTAAATTTTGTTTTATTGTGCAGCATGTTGTGGTTTACCATGGATGCTAATTTAGTTGATCAATTTCAATTTGCAATTTTGATTGCAACCACTGCTTGTTTGTTTGATTACTTTAACATGGGAATATGCGAATTAATATTGCTGATACGTTACGATGGTCTACAAAGTAGATCAAGCAAAATACATGCTACTATTGGATTGTTAGCAAGCGGTTATTCAGTTTGGGCTTTTTGCGGAGCAGGAAAAGAATTGGTTTTTTATGTGATGTTATTATTTATGGGATGCACTCTGTATTATGGTTTAAATATGATAGTAAACCGACAAGCTATTTTTAAGGATACAATAAAAGATTTAAGCTAATTGTGAGGCTCATTTATTTTTTAACGGTGATCTGCGGTTATGTTTTTTGTATCTTAGCTGCCAGATTAATTTTAAAATCTTAGCAAGGAGAAATACAATGCGTAATGCCTTAATTATGGGAGCTGCTGGTCGTGACTTCCACAACTTTAATACATATTTTCGCGGACGGGATGATATATGTGTGAAAGCTTTCACCGCAACACAAATTCCCAATATTGACGGTAGAAAATATCCTGCCGAACTCGCGGGTAAATTCTATCCTAATGGGATACCTATCTATCCAGAATCTGATTTGCTCAAATTGATTGCCGAAATGAACATTAACGATGTTTATTTTTCCTATAGTGATGTTACGCATGAGTATGTAATGCACAAAGCTTCTGACGTATTAAAAGCTGGAGCCAGTTTTGTTTTACTAGGGCCAAATGACACTATGGTTGCTAGTACTAAACCTGTGATTTCTGTTTGTGCCGTACGCACTGGTTGTGGCAAAAGCCAAACTACACGTAAAGTTGGGCAGATTTTGAGTAGCATGGGTTACAAGGTTGCTGTTATACGCCACCCAATGCCTTATGGTGATTTGGTTAAACAAAAAGTACAAAAGTTTCTCACCATAGAGGACTTGGCCAAACAAAATTGCACCATTGAAGAAATGGAAGAGTACGAACCACATATTGTTAGTGGTCACGTAGTATTTGCCGGTGTTGATTATGAAGCAATTTTAAGAGAAGCTGAAAAAATAGCTGATGTTATTTTGTGGGATGGTGGTAATAATGATTTCCCATTCTATAAAGCAAACTTGGAAATAGTAGTTGTTGATCCTCATCGACCAGGCCATGAAATGAAATATCATCCAGGTGAGACTAATTTCAAACGAGCCAATGTAATCGTTATCAATAAAATTGATACCGCTGACTTGAAAGGAATTGTAACTGTTCGTGAAAACATTCATCACTACAACCCTACCGCTATCGTTGTCGATGCTGCCTCACCCCTTACGGTTACTGATAGTCAACTGATAAGTGGCAAGCGAGTTTTGGTAGTGGAAGATGGTCCAACATTGACTCATGGTGAAATGCAATATGGCGCTGGTGTTATGGCCGCTTACCGTTATGGAGCGGCTGAGCTTGTAGATCCACGTCCATTTGCCGTTGGAACAATCAAAGAAACGTTTGAAAAATATCCTAAGATTGGTAAATTGTTGCCTGCTATGGGCTATGGAGATCAACAAGTTAAAGATTTAGAAGAAACAATCAATAAAGCTGATGTTGATACCGTTATCATAGCTACACCAATTGATCTGAAGCGCATTATTAAGATCAATAAACCAACCGCAACGGTGGGATATGATCTGCAAGAAATAGGTACTCCAACTTTAGAAGATATATTAAGCAAGCAGTTTAAGAAAAAATAAGTATCAAATAAAGTATTGGATTGTTTTTGCATCTCTAAGCATAATAGCCTCTACAGATTCTTCTGTAGAGGCTATTTTTTTATTTGCACAGGACAAAAAAACAAGATCGATAGTTGAGAAATCCGGTAGCCGCAGGCTTTAGCCTGCGTTGCTGTGGCATCTACCAACGCTAGACACGCAGGCTAAAGCCTGCGGCTACCGATTTTTGATACCAAATTTTATTTTTTGTCCTGTGCAAAATATTTTTTTATTTGATGTTTTGAAAAATTAAGGTTAGCGCTATGAAAAGAGTAATGCGAGTTTGGGATATAGTATTTATAAATATTGCAGCAATTGTTGCGGTGCGTTGGTTGGCTATGACCGCTGCTTATGGTGCTTCATCGATATTATTATGGGTGGCCGCTGTATTGTTGTTTTTTATTCCACTGGGATTGGTTTCAACGGAGCTTGCCACAACCTGGCCTGACCAAGGTGGTATCTATGTGTGGGTACGCGAAGCTTTTGGTAGGCGTGCTGGTTTTATGGCTTCTTGGTTTTATTGGGTGAATAATTTTTTTTATTATCCAGCTCTTCTTACTTTTGTTACCGTAATAATGGCTTCTATTATCAATCCGGAGCTTGCGCATAATAAATTATTTGTTTGTGGTTGTGTTATTGGTTTTTTATGGATAAGTACTTTTATCAATGTGCGTGGTATGAAAACTTTTGTGAGATTTTCTAATTTGGCTGGAATTTTTGGTGTTTTATTGCCACTTACGATTTTAATTATTTTGGGGTTTGGTTCGGTTTGGTTTTGGAAAATACCTATAGCTACTGATTATTCATGGGCTAATTGGTTGCCAGATTTGAGTTCAAAGTCCAATCTTGGTTTTTTAGCAGTTTTAATGTTTTCTATGGCTGGAATCGAGCTTATGCCAACTATGGCTGGTGAGACAGAAAATCCACAAAAAACTTTCCCACGTGCGACTTTTATTTCTGCTTTTTTTATCGTTGGTTTATATATTATTAGCACAGTTGCGATAACTTTTGTTCTTGCTCCAGAAAAAATCGGCGCTGCTAGTGGTGTTATCGATACTTTATTTGTACTGGAAAAAGAATTACATCTTCCATTTTTGGCGTTGATAGTTGGCGGCATGATGGTGCTTGGTTCGGTCGGAAGTATTGGAGTATGGATTGTAGCGCCAATAAAAATGCTCTTGGAAAGTTGTAGGGATGGGGTGTTACCAAAATGGTTTATGCAAACTAATAAAGATGATATGCCAGTTAGGGCATTGTTAGTGCAAGCGGTAGTGGTAACCCTGATTGTTATTTGTATCTCATTTTTGCCGTCGATTAACGCTTTTTTTGAAACCTTAGTTTTAATGGCCGCAATTACAATTTTTATCTCCTATATTTTTATGTTTTTAGCTTTTATTAAACTGCGTATAAAATATCCAGAAAAGTATAGACCCTATCGTGTTCCGGGGTGCAAATTGGTTGGATATTTAGTTGCTGGTGTGGGTTTGTTTTCGGTGTTTTTAGCGATTGTTTTAGCGATTGTTTTAGTGCCCAATAATTTGCAAAGCGCGCATGATGTATTGCTTTTTCGTATTGAAATGGCTGTTGATACAATTGTTTTTGCGTTAGTTGGCTATGTTATATATGCATTGTTTGAGGCGCGACAAAAAAAGAAAAAAAGTTAAACTAACATCTCGTGTAGTTTAAATAAAAACTCTAACGCTTCTTTGGGCGTAGCGTTATTTGGATCAATAGATTTTAATTTGGCTATGAGTTCATTATATTTCGGAATTTGAGTTTGTTTTGGTTCTTTGTTTTGCATATTAAAATCTGCTTTTTCTGAGGAGTTTTCCAGTTGCGTGAGTTTTTGCTTTGCCTCGTTTATAACTTCACGCGGAATTCCGGCCAGTTGCGCTACTTGCAGGCCATAGCTTTTATTCGCTGGGCCATCATTAACCGCATGTAAAAATACAATGCTATCTTCGTGCTCCATTGCATCTAAATGAATGTTGGCAATATGCGGAATTATTTTTGGCAGATGAGTTAATTCAAAATAGTGCGTGGCAAATAATGTTAGTGCTTGAATTTTAGTTGCTAAATAAGTTGCGGCTGACCAAGCAAGCGCGAGACCATCAAAAGTGCTAGTGCCGCGACCAACTTCATCCATAAGTACCAAACTATTGGCGGTAGCATTATTCAAAATATTTGCGGTCTCTGTCATTTCCACCATAAAAGTTGATTGACCACCAGCCAAATCATCTGCTGCACCAATACGCGTAAAAATGCGATCAATTGGACCGATAATGGTTTTTTTTGCTGGGACAAAACTTCCGGTGTAAGCAAGAATGGTAATTAACGCGATTTGGCGCATGTAAGTTGATTTTCCGCCCATGTTTGGTCCGGTAATAATCAACATGCGGCGATCATCGCTTAATTCAGTATTGTTTGGTACAAATGGTTTTTCTAGGCAATGTTCAACTATGGGGTGGCGCCCAGCATCAATGTAAATTCCTGTTTTGTCGCTGAATTCTGGTTTCACTAATTTTAGGGTAGTGGCGCACTGAGCCAAATTATTTAGCACATCCAATTCAGCTAATGCTTCCGCCATGATTTGTAGCGGTTGCAAATATTGACAGAGTTGTTCCAAAAGTTCTTCATACAAAGCTTTTTCTAGAGTTAATGCACGACTCCGACTACTTAAAACTTTATCTTCGAATTCTTTCAACTCTGGCGTGATAAAACGCTCCGCATTTTTTAAAGTTTGACGACGCATGTATTCTATCGGTGCTTGAGCAGCTTGGATTCGGCTAGTTTCAATGTAATAACCGTGAATGCGATTGTAACCTACTTTTAAAGTTGCAATGCCAGTGCGTTCTTTTTCTTGTGTTTCTAGATCGATGAGAAATTGATCGGCATTTTCGCTTAAATTACGTAGTTCATCGAGCTCTGGTTTATAGCCTGGAGCAATTACACCGCCATCGCGAATTATTACAGGTGGATTTTCAATGATCGCGCGGTTGAGCAGGCTTAATAATTCTGGAAATTCGCCGAGTTTATTTTGCAGTTCTTTGATTTTCGCTGAAGTGTTTTGCGTAAGTAGAATTTGTAGCTGTGGTAGTAAAAATAAAGTTAGACGCAATTGCACTAAATCACGCGGACGAGCCGACCTTAAAGCAATGCGCGCTAAGATGCGTTCAATATCGCCAATATTACGCAGAAGTTTATAGAGCTCATTGACAAATTGTGGTGATAATAAATCTTCAATTGCTGCTTGACGCTCGCGTAAAATTTCTTGATTACGCAGTGGTCGTTTTAACCAACGGCGCCATAGCCTGCTGCCCATGGGTGTGGCAGTTTGGTCGAAAATTTCAGCCAGTGTATTGTTTTTGCCACCTTGCAAATTATTTACGAGTTCTAAATTGCGTTGGGTTATGGCATCGAGAATTACGCTGTCTTCACGTCTTTCAATATTTAAGCCCCAGATGTGAGGAAGGGCAGTACGTTGTGTGTCCTTGACATATTGGAGTAGACAACCAGCAGCAGCGATTGCAATTGGTAAATCTGTGCAGCCAAAACCGCTTAAATCACGAGTTTTAAATTGTTCAGTTAATAAACGCTCAGCTTGGGTAAATTCAAATTCCCATGGTGGACGACGTCTTACTCCGGAAAAATTATGTAGTAATTTGTAATAGGGTGAATCTTCATTAATCAACAGTTCTACTGGTTTTAAACGTTCTAATTCACCGAGCAAAGCTTCTTGGCTGGTGACTTGCAGAATATTTAATCTGCCGCTAGTGATGTCTAATGAAGCGATACCAAAAGTGTCATATATATTGTGAATAGCAACAAGCAAGTTATCACGCTTTTCTTCAAGTAGGGCTTCATCGGTAACGGTTCCGGGAGTGATAATGCGCACCACCTTGCGTTCGACCGGACCTTTAGCAGTAGCAGGATCGCCAATTTGTTCGCAAATTGCTACAGATTCTCCGACTTTTACTAGTTTTGCTAGATAAGATTCAGCAGCGTGAAATGGAATACCGGCCATGGGAATTGGCTTGCCAGCAGATTGGCCACGTGCTGTTAGTGTAATTGATAATAATTTTGCAGCCTTGTGTGCGTCTTCGTAAAACAGTTCGTAAAAATCTCCCATGCGATAAAACAGCAGTGTATTTGGATGCTCAGCTTTTATCTTTAAGTACTGCTGCATTACAGGTGTATTGGTTGTGATATTTAAGGGTTCCATAATTTATTTTTTTTCGGTTATCCAACCATATCCTTTCTGTTCCAATTCGTGCGCCAATTCTTTGGTTCCCGATTGTACAATTTGTCCATTAAATAAAATATGAATGTAATCAGGAGTGACATAATCTAGCAAGCGTTGATAATGTGTGACTAAAATAATTGATCGATCGGGAGAGCGCAGGGCATTGATGCCTTTAGCTACAAGTTGGAGCGCATCAATATCAAGGCCTGAGTCTGGTTCATCTAAAATTGCCAGTTTTGGTTCAAGCACCAGCATTTGTAATATTTCATTGCGTTTTTTTTCGCCACCAGAAAATCCTGTATTCACTGATCGTTGTAAAAAACTCTCATCCATTTCAACAATTTTGCATTTAGATTTTATTAAATTCATAAAATCGAAAGCATCAAGCTCGGGTTGCTTATTATATTTGCGGAGAGTGTTGAGTGCAGTTTTTAAAAAATACATATTGTTTATGCCGGCGATTTCAACTGGGTATTGAAAGGCTAAAAATAAGCCGCGGTTAGCGCGTTCTTCCGGAAGCAGCGCCAGCAAATTTTCTTCAAAGTATTCTACTGTACCAGAAATATGTTCAAAGTTTTCTTTACCAGCAAGAACATTGGCGAGGGTGCTTTTACCAGAGCCATTGGGTCCCATGATAACGTGAACTTCACCTGGTTTGATTTCTAAATTAATGCCGCGCAGAATTTCTTTGTCTGCTACTTTTACGTGTAGGTCTTTTATTTTAAGCATGATTTATCCTGTTTTTTAAGGCCAATTCATTTCTCGGATTGAGTGCTATGTAAAACTTTGGATGCGTGTTGCCAATTGAATGGTTTCATATTTTTCATTAATTATTTTTCGAAAAGTTTCTGGGATTGTTTGCCAATCTAGTATCTCTACACGAAATGGTAAATCAGATTCGGCCAGCTCTTCCTCGAGGGCATACAAAATCTTTTTATCTAGGGCGTGTGTGCTCATAACAACCAAATCGAGATCGGAATATGTTTTGGCTTTGTCCATTACGCGTGAACCAAAAGCTCTAACTTCATATTCAGAAATATGTTTCTTTAATATGTTGTTAACAATCAGCAAATATTGTGGTGCGATATCAATCATTTTTCGACTCTAAGATCAGTAGTAAGGCTTTAGCATCTACAATAAAGTTAATGGCAGCAAGATAAACATTTTGGGCGATTTCGCTATTGTAGGTATGGGAAGTTTCATTACGCGCTTTGTGGTAGAAGAACCAATTTTCGACATTATTAATTAATTGGCTTTCAGCAGCCATTCTAAAAAGTTCCTTGCGTGACATGCCATCAATTGCTGGATCACTAATATTTATTTCAAGCCAGCGTTTCATGAACTTCCAGCAAATTTCATAGGTAAATTCAAAATTCTGAATTACCCCAGCGCGCAGCACCTCTTCTTGGTCTGTGCCGACTTGATTTTTTATTTGTGTAGAAACTACTTTTATAGCTCTTTCCAAGGAAGCAACAGCCTTTCTTAAGCTACTCAAATCTAATGCCATTTTATCCACCAATTTTAACTGTTTGACGCTTTGTTCCCGCGGCAAGCTGCGGGAAATATATTTTAATTTAACACAAGTCCATGTATTATATACATCGGTTGCAATCGTTCAACTGACTTTTATATACTTGTGCTTTCCAAGCTAACTTCCATCAACTTATGTGCTTCCACGGCAAATTCCATTGGCAATTTTTGAAACACGGCGCGGCAAAAACCGTTAACAATCATGGTGACAGCATCTTCTTTTTTAATGCCGCGTTGGCGACAATAAAATAATTGCTCTTCATTGATTTTAGTAACGGATGCCTCGTGCTCAACTTGCGCTGTTTTGTTTTTTACTTCAATTTTGGGGAAAGTATGTGCGCCGCACTTGTCTCCCAAAATTAGCGAATCGCATTGCGTATAATTGCGCGCTTTTTGCGCTGAGCGCGCAACTTTGACCAAACCACGATAAGTATTTTGTCCGTGCCCAGCTGATATTCCTTTAGAGATAATGGTGCTTTTAGTGTTTTTGCCAATATGAATCATTTTGGTGCCAGTGTCTGCTTGTTGAAAATTATTGGATAAGGCTACGGAATAAAATTCACTAGAGGAGTTATCACCTAGCAAAATGGTGCTTGGATATTTCCAAGTGATAGCCGACCCAGTTTCTACTTGGGTCCAAGAGATTTTTGCATTAATACCACGGCACACACCGCGTTTGGTAACAAAATTATAAATTCCACCTTTGCCATTTTTGTCGCCCGGATACCAGTTTTGTACCGTAGAATATTTTATTTGTGCATTATCAAGTGCGATTAGTTCTACTACTGCAGCATGGAGTTGATTCTCGTCACGCACCGGGGCAGTGCAGCCTTCTAAATAACTTACATAACTATCATCATCAGCGATTATCAAGGTTCGTTCAAATTGTCCGGTTTTTGCTGCATTAATACGGAAATAAGTTGAAAGTTCCATGGGACAGCGCACGCCTTTAGGAATGTAGACGAATGATCCATCGCTGAATACGGCAGCATTTAGTGCGGCAAAAAAATTATCGTCATGTGAAACAACAGTACCCAAATATTTTTGTATGAGTTGTGGATGCTTTTGTACTGCTTCAGAAAATGGACAAAAAATAACTCCCGTTGCTTGTAATCTTTCTTTAAAAGTTGTTGCTACGGAAACGCTATCAAAAACTGCATCGACCGCAACTCCAGCAAGCTTTGCGTGTTCGTGGAGTGGAATTCCGAGTTTTTTATAAGTGTCGATTAATTTAGGGTCAACTTGCTCGAGAGTTTTTTGTGTATCTTGTGCAGATTTTGGTGCAGCATAATAAATCATGTTTTGGTAATTAATTTCCGGATATTTAATATGCGCCCATTTTGGCTCAGACATTTTTATCCATTTGCGATATGCGTTGAGGCGCCAGTCAAGCATAAATTCTGGTTCATTTTTTTTAGCAGAAATTAAACGGATAGTATTTTCGTTTAAGCCGGCGGGCAACTGGTCACTTTCAATATCGGTGGTGAAGCCGTATTGGTATTCTTGGTTTATTACGGATTTTAAGTTTTTTTCTGACATTAGTGGCTTTGTTTATTATAGAGTTGGGGTATTATACAATTAAATGGGGAATTAAGAAGAGCTAGGGTGTATATAGACAAGGTATTTTTTGACTAAATATCAACCAAGTACAGAATTTACAGAAAGCTTTTATTTTATTGTCGTGGATTGCTAAGTTAAGGTATCATTTGTTAAAAATTTACTGAGGAATGGTTATGCGTATTGAAGAAGATATTAAGCTTGATTTTAAAGATGTACTAATTCGACCAAAACGCAGTATCTTGCGCTCGCGGGTTGATGTTGATCTGATTCGTGAATATAAGTTTTTACATAGTGAATATAAATGGAGTGGTGTGCCTATTATTGCCTCTAATATGGATCATACCGGAACCTTTGCCATGGCTGAGGTTTTGGCAAAACATCAAATGTTAACGGCGATTAATAAGTTCGCTACAGTAAAAGAGTGGCAAGATTTTAATACCAAATACCCAAATTATAGTAAATATGTTTGTGTCACAGCGGGAAGCAGCGATCATGATTTTCAAAATTTATGTAACATATTAAAGGTGGTTGATTATCCTATTATTTGTTTAGATATTGCTAATGGTTATTCGCAACATTTTGTGGATGCTTTAAAAAAAGTACGTGCGACCTTTCCCAAGAAAATAATTATGGCTGGCAATGTGGTGACCGGTGAGATGACTGAAGAATTACTACTTTCCGGAGCTGATATTGTTAAAGTAGGTATCGGGCCTGGTTCTGTTTGTATTACGCGCAAAAAAACCGGTGTTGGCTACCCGCAGTTATCTGCAGTTATTGATTGTGCCGATGCTGCCCATGGGCTGCATGGGCATGTGTGTTCTGATGGCGGTTGTACGGTACCAGGCGACGTTGCCAAAGCATTTGCTGCTGGCGCGGATTTTGTAATGCTTGGCGGTATGTTTGCTGGTCACGATGAATGTGCTGGTGAGGTTTTTGAAGAGCATGGTAAAAAATGTAAACGTTTTTATGGCATGAGTTCGACCGAAGCAATGACTAAATATGTAGGCGGTGTTTCCGATTATCGCTCGAGTGAAGGCAAATCAATCAATGTTCCTTATCGTGGTGCGGTTGAAAACATAGTGCTTGATATTTTGGGTGGTCTGCGTTCAACTTGTACCTATGTTGGTGCTAAAAGACTAAAAGAACTTTCGAAATGTACAACATTTATTCGTGTAACGCAGCAGTTGAATGAGGTTTATGCGCAGCAAGAACATGATGATTGGAGGTAACCCATAAACTCTACTAATATGAAAACAATGATTATTTACATTATTAGCGCTTATATCATGCTTCTGGTGGTTGCTTACTTTTTTTCTGACTATCTGACTTTTTTTCCGCCGCGGATGCGCTACCAAAACAGGGCAGACTTTTTAAAATTAACTACTGCCGATGGCGAAACTATTTTTGCTCTTTATTTGCCGAATAAAAAAGCTAAATATACAATTCTTGTTAGTCATGGTAATGCTGAAGATTTAGGTATGGTGTTGCCATTTTTGCGGGCAATGCATGATCATGGTTTTTCCGTATTTTCCTATGATTATCATGGTTATGGTTTGAGTAGCGGTAACCCTACGGAGAATAATGCTTATTTGGATGTCAATGCAGCTTATGCTTATTTGACAAAAAATTTACATATTGCGCCGGAGAATATTGTTTCTTATGGGCACTCCCTTGGCGGCGCTGTTGCTTTGGATTTAGCAGTGCGTGAACCTGTGGGTGGAGTAATTTTACAAGGAGCTTTTGTTACTGCCTTTCGCGTCGTGACGCGGATTCCAATAATTCCATTTGAAAAATACAATAATCTTAAAAAAATCACGCAGCTCAAATGCCCTTTACTGATTATTCATGGTACTGCTGACGGTATTATATCTTTTTGGCATGGGCAAAAACTTTATGCCACAGCCCACGAGCCCAAGCAATTTTATCAAGTAGAAAATGCAGGTCATAATGATGTATTAATGGTTGCCGAAGAGAAATACTGGAAAGCGTTTAATGATTTTTTGCGGGTAGATCTATGACAAAAAAAAAGCAGACAATATTTAGTGGTATTCAGCCATCAGGCAATTTGACTATTGGTAACTATCTTGGTGCACTCAAAAATTGGGTAGAGTTACAAGCACAATATGCTTGTTTGTTTTCACTGGTAGATTTACATACGATTACTGTGCGCCAAGACCCCAAAGAATTTTATCAACATTGTTATGACGTTCTTGCAATATATTTAGCCGCAGGTCTTGATCCTGAAAAAAGTGCTATTTTTTTGCAATCGCATGTGCCAGCGCATTCGCAGCTTGCTTGGATCTTAAATTGTTATGCTTATATTGGCGAGCTTAGTCGTATGACGCAGTTTAAAGATAAATCAAAAAAACATGAATCCAATATCAACATTGGGTTGTTTGCTTATCCGACATTAATGGCTGCTGATATTTTGCTGTATCAAACAAATTTAGTGCCTATTGGTGCTGATCAAAAGCAACATTTAGAGCTTGCGCGTGATTTGGCTCTTAGATTTAATAATATTTATGGCGAAGTTTTTACGGTGCCGGAAGTATATCATCCGCCGCTTGGTGCTCGTATCATGTCGCTGCAAGAACCGACAAAAAAAATGTCTAAATCCGATGCTGATTCTAATGCCGTTATTTATATATTAGATCCGCTAGATGTTATTGCCAATAAACTCAAGCGCGCAGTTACCGACTCTGGTAAAGATATTTATTTTGATGTTGCAAATAAACCGGGTGTGGCGAATTTATTAACTATTTTGGCTGTAGTTACCGGTAAATCAGTTGATCAGTTGGTTAATGAGATGCAGGGGCAGGGTTATGGTAAGTTAAAAACTGCAGTGGCCGAAAGTTTAATTGAGTTTTTGCGGCCAGTGCAGGAACGTTATAAACAGCTGCGAGCAGATCAGGCTTATTTGAACGGTGTTTTGAAACTTGGTGCTGAGCGTGCCATAAAAATTTCCCAGCCAACACTTACAAAAGTTTATGCGGTCGTTGGGTTTGTTCCAACATTTGTATAGGGAAATTTTATGCAAAAAACATACCTATTTTATGACATCGAAACCTCAGGGTTAAACAAGTGCTTTGATCAAGCGCTACAATTTGCGGCAATTCGGACTGATTTAGAATTAAACGAACTTGAGCGCCATGAAATTTTAATAAAATTAAATCCTGATACTGTTCCCTCTCCTCAGGCAATTCTAGTACATCAATTGACATTTGAGCAGCTCAAAACCGGAATGTGCGAATACGAGGCCATGCGTGAGATTCACCAACTATTTAATACCCCAGGAACTATTACTGTTGGTTATAATACTTTAGGTTTTGATGATGAGTTTTTGCGGTTTTCATTTTATCGTAATTTGCTCACTCCATACACGCACCAATATGCCAATAACTGCAGTCGTATGGATTTATACCCAATCACGGTGATGTACTATTTGTTCAAACCCGATGGTATTACCTGGCCAAAAATTGCGGAGAAAACCACTTTAAAGCTCGAGCATTTGAGTTCGCACAATGAATTAGCAAATGGTAACGCGCATGATGCTATGACTGATGTTGCAGCCACAATTGCGCTTGCTCGCTTGCTACGCCAAGAGCGAGAAATGTGGGATTATTTGTGTGGTTATTTCGATAAAAAAATTGACTTAGAACGTTCAGCGAAATTAACATTTGTTTTTGCTGAGTATCGCCAGGCGTTATTAGTTGATGGTAGTTTTGGCGCGGAAAAATTTTATCAATGTCCAGTTCTTGGTTTAGGGATGCATAACCATTATAAAAACCAGAGCTTATGGTTGCAGTTAGATTCACCACATTTGCTTGAAACTACTTTAGATAATATTCCCAAAACAACCTTTGTTTATCGTAAGAGATTTGCTGAGCAGCCTTTATTATTGCCATTGTCAAAACGTTTTGATAAATATTTGTCCGATGATCGTCGTCAATTAATAGCTAGCAATGTAGATTGGTTGCAAAGCAACCCGCAGATTTTGCGTGAGATTATTCGTTACCACAAAGAGTATAAATACCCCGAACTTCCGAACCTTGATGTCGATGCCGCGCTTTATCAAAACGGTTTTCTCAAAGATACAGAGCTGCAGCTCTGTAATCGTTTTCATTTAGCTAGCTTGTCAGAAAAAGTCGAATTGATTAAGTGTTTTACTAATCCAAATTTGCATACTCAAGCAATAAGAGTTTTAGGAAGAAATTATCCTGAGGTTTTATCCGATAATTATCGCCAGGAGTTTGTTAGTTATTTGCACAAAATTAAATCTGGAGGCGTTGTCATAGATTATCGCGGCTCAGTACATGCCTCGCCTGAAGTAATTTTGACGGAAATTAAACAACTACAAGAGATGGGAAGTTTAAGCACGTTACAATTTAATTTGCTTGAAGAATTATCCAAAAATCTGTCTCTTGAAAATTTTTAAGTTGTACAATTAAAAATATTGTTTATGTATTTTTATGCGTTATATCGAAAGTTGGGGTGGTGAATCTATTTTGGGAACTGACTTTAATTTTTCAAGTTCTTCTTTTGCATATGTAGTTAGTAGTCTAGATGTACTAGTATCTCCAAACGCATTTGTGTTTATTATTGTACCTCTTTTTTTCTTGATAAGAGTTACGTAATAATCGACAATGGTATCGCCCGTTGGTTTGTTCTCTAATATTTTTTTCAATATAGATGCTTTTTTAGCATCATGTTCGGGGTCGTCTATATACGCTTTAAGAGCTTTAAGTATTTCCTTTTTAATAATACCTTTATCGGCAGTTATTTCTGCGAGAGCATACTGTTTTATTTCAGGATTGTCGGTAGTCAGTTTTGCTTGGCAAATGGCATACAAGTACGCATGTTTGACATTTGAATCTAATTTAATATCTGTTATTTTCTCGCTGAGCGCACTAATAAACTTTTGTTTCAGGGGGTCGTCATTAGCTAATTTATTTGCAAGCTCAAAATATGGTTTGATATAATCATCGATTATTGTTTGTACATTACCGACCGTAATTGCGCCTGTAGGAAAACTTCTGACCTTGCTTATTCTTAGAGACAGGTTGTCTAGATCTGACTCAAAGCGATCTGAAATTGTTTTTCTTTCTTCAACAGATAATTCTAGCGGAGACTTTTTAGCTGCATAGATTTGGTGATAATATTGTGATGTATTTAGCTCAGTATCATCGGCAAAAAAGTGCGATGTTTTAATTTGATAATAGCTTGCTTTGCTTGATGTGGTTGGTTGGGCAGTGGAGTTGTCCACTTGCTGTTTGGCCGTTTCTAATTCTGTGTTCGATTCGGTGGCCGTTTGCCAAATTGCTGTAATTTTTTTGTTAAAGTCAGCAATGTTTCCTTTTATGATGATAGATTGTTCTTCTTCTTTTATTTGTGCCTCTACTTTTTCTATTTCTTTATTATATCTTTCCGTTTGTTCAAATATTGCAATGCCGATAAGTTCACTTAGTAATTTCTCTAAGTCTTCTTTTTTTACATATAGTTCTTTTAATCTCTGGTTTTGTTCTTCTGGTGGTATAGTTGGGCTTAAAATATCCGTTCTGATTCGTTCTAATGTGCTGGTATGTAATGTCCGTGCTTGGTTAGTGAATTCTAGTTTAGCAGCCCGTAAGGCTTGTTTTTTGTTGGGTTCTGCCTGTCTAATAGCAGCATCAAAATAATTTTGATATTTGGTAGAAATTTCTACTAGTTGTAACGTAGGATTTTGACTAGCCATTTCAGCCCAAATTTTTTCGACTCCTTGGTTAAAAGCTGCAATATGTTCTAGATCTTCTTTAGTTTGTCCATGAAACGTTTTTGCATGTAAGAGTGCTATTTTTTCGATAAACATGCATTTTTTTGACAAGAAGCTTTGTTTTTCATCTGGTATCGCTGTAGATCTAACAGCTTCATCAAAATAGTTTTGGTATTGGACCGAGATTCCTTTGGTTGCGGAAGATAAATTTAATTTGTTTATTTCTTCTGCTTGAGTTTTATGTCGAATTCTATCTAATACTTCCCTTTTAGATCTATCTGTCCACAAGTTTGCATCGTTGCCTGTTATATGCTGGGTTCTGCATGTCTGCTCCCAATCGTAAATTCCTATAGTAACCCCCTGTGCACCGTAGCGGCCAGTTCTGCCGTCAACTTGACTTTCTAGACGAGCATTCGGGTCAAAGGTGGTTTTTATAACCTTTTTAAGATTTGGAATATTTACACCACGACCTAGAATAGGAGTAGCAATAGTTATAGTGTTTGGTTCGCCAGCTTGTTTAAATACACTGTCTTCTTTTTTTGCGTCGGGATCATCAGATAGCTTTTTTGTTGTCCATGTGGATGTGGTATCATCCCAGGTATGTTGCGTATACCCATCCGCAGCAGCTAGTATTAGTGTGACATGCTTCTCTTTAGCAAAGTCTTTCAGTTTTTCAAGCAGGTCTTTACATTGCTCACTGTCTGATCCAATTACTAACTGAGGTTCTTTAATGCTTTTTGCTAACTCTTTTTGGATTAGTTTTAGATGAGCTTCGGCGTTATTAGCAAATATTGGTCGTAAGTCTTGTCTTTTGTTTGGATTGTGCGGTGGTACTTTAATAGCCATAGCAGGATGACGTTTCCGTAGTTCATCGATTAGTTCGTCCTGACCGAGTGTGCCGGTAATTCCAACTACTTTATTCATGCGCAGCAGTTCAGTATGAGCATTTCTTGAGCTTATACAAAAAGTTTCTTGGTCTATTACGAATGGATCGTTTCCCGTGATTCCTTTGGCTTTTTCTTCTTGCTCTAAACGCGCGCTTAAGAGTTGATGTGCTCCATTAGCTAAAATGGCGCCCTCAATTTCATGACCCTCACCATCGAGTAAACAAATCTTGCGGTATTTTTTTATTGTTCCATACTCGTCACGCTCCATCGGTTTGACGATATAGTCTTTTCCTTCTACTAATTTTTTAATACTTTCCGCAGCGGCTAACCATCTTAATAGGCGGTTATCGTCGACTGCACTGAGCGCTTTTGCTTGTTGGTCATTTTCAGTTTTTAAAAAAAATCGTAGCATTACGGCAATTTTATTGCTTATCTCATTTCTAGCCACATCAGTGCCGGCTTTCTTTAGCGCTGCCGATAAGTTTTTATAATCTTGATTATTAGCTACAAAATCATTTAGCTGCGGATAAACCATTTCATATGGATTTTTATAGGGATCAGTATTCTCTTTGTCTATGCTATCTGAGAAGTTGTAATCAGTATTTGTTTCGTAAAATGCTAAATCTGATTCATCGTAAACACCAGCCATTCCCATTGGCCCTTGTCCGATTGATTGATCGCCAACAGCAGCAGAATAAAGAGCAAAATCGGCAGGAGTGGTGTAATTTATTCCATCTTCTATATAATTTTCGTGTCTCGAACCTTTAGAAATAAATGATGTACGAACACCCAGGTAACCCCAAAAGTTAGATGCTTCTTCTCTGTCGCGTGTAGCCAGCAGTGTATTTGAGGTAAATACATTTACCGCATAACCTTCCAAGTGTTGCATGGCTGCTAATAAAGGGTTGGTGATGCTTTTTCCTTCTCCTGTATTAATTTGCATGCAGATGTTATCTTTGTTTTTAGTTTGCAATAGCACGCTGAGAATTTGGGTAGAGTTTGGCATTTTGCCAGTGGTACGATACATCGTTTCACGCAGTAAGGCGATAGAATGTAGTTTGGCTAAATATCTTTCTGCTTCAGTTTTGCTAGGATCTTGTATGGAATCTTGGCATTTCTTTATATGCTCACGAATTTCTTTTTGTGACATTTGTCGAGCTGGCTTACTAGGGTCAGTTCCTGGGAAAGTATGGTTATTACCGATTGCATTTATATAATTAAAATCTGCTTTTAATTCTTGGAGAAATTCACCGCTCAGATTAGGATTATTTTTACTCAGGCCAACTATAATTTGATTTACTTTATCGGTTGCGAATTGTTCTCCAGTAAAATGTTTGTTGATTTTTCCGTCTTGGTTTTTTTGATTATCCCTATCTCCATAGGGAGCGGTTTCAAATTCAGCAATAAATTTTTCCATGTTTTTTTCTTGAGCAAGCATGGCCAATAATTGTTCGCTGTTTGGGCATGGTCTTTGTTCATAGAGTTTGATTATTTTTGTGAATAAAGCTTCACCATCAGCATCATTTAACAAGTATTTTAAACGAGCAATTAATTGGAAAATATTTGCATGAGCAAGATTTTGCTCTTCTGGCGTAGATATTTTTTCTTGCGCTAAAATTTGCTCAACGATCTTAAAAACTGCTTCTTGCTTGGTCAAATCAAAATCTTGGTGAATTTTTTTTAAATAATCATAACGCAGCGCATTATCTTTTACGAGCGCATCGCTTTTAAGTAATACTCCTAAAAAAGAGCTTAATGCGTTTTTATCTGCCAGTTCTATAGTTTTATCGAAAAAAGACTTTAAGTCTGTTATTGCCGCTGTAAGTTCACCTTCCGTGAGATTTTTTGCAAAACTAAGGAAGGCAACTATTGGAAAATCACCATATTGCTCTTTATTAAATGCTAAATCAGTTAATAAATCTGCTTGATCGGGAAATTGCAATGTAATATCGAGCAATGAATCTAACTGCGCAAGTGGAATAGGAGGATTACTGCTAGCTTGCTTTTCTGCTATCTTTTGTAGGAGTGGTATGTGAGTTGGTTCTAGTTTTTTTGTGGGGGAAAGGTTTAATATTTTTTGTAGTAACTGTTCTGGGCTACAAAAAATTGCGTTGTCCAATAATCGCGGAGGTTTTGGTTCGAGTTGTCGGTATGGAGTTGTATATATACTCAACAGGCCATTGATATTTTCTTTTACCTTAGCGAAGTTTGCATTAACAAGCGTTAGAAAGTTTTTTGATGAATCTTCCCATTTTTTTAAGTCTATTAATCCGCCGTAATTGGTAGCAAAATCTTTTGTCCAGGCAGTTATCGCTACTAATTTTTCCAGCTTCGGGATTAAGTCGTCGCCTACTGTTAAATCAATATCATTTATTGACTCGGTTAGGATTGCAATGGATTCTGGGCTGAAGTTAAGTGATTTTAATAGTTTTTCTACATTTTGTAATTGTTCGTTTTTTATAGCAGTTAATTCTTCTGTAACTGATTTTCTGCCAGCGGACTTTGCCGCTAATTTGATTGCTAAACTATCCCGTGCTTTTTGCATTAGAAGTAGTAGCCCGGTAATTATGTCATCGGGTTTTTCGCTCTGAAAATGCTCGCGTTGGGTTTTTATAAAGCCGCCTATAATAGGTTTATCTTCATGTCTCAAAAGTTCTGCTGCAGTGCTAAGTAAGGCTTCGCTGTTTACGGCAATTCCAAAACTTCCAAACAATGGCTCGAATAATTTAATAATAGCATTTAAGTCTTTGGGCGCTTCTTTGGCGCAGGCTTTAGCGTATTCTGGATCTGGTAGAAATTTCACGGTTGGGCATGTTGCGACAACAAGATCGTGAATGGCTTTATAATCCGGTGGAGGGGGATCTATCGTTTTGCATTTTTCGATGATTTGGTATAGCTGCTCTTTTGTTGCTAAGTTGTCTTCGTTACCGAAATCAGTATTTGATAAAATACTTGCTAGGATTGCAATAGCTTCTGGTTTTAATTTATAAAGTTCATAAAATTTATCAATAACAGTTTGTACTTGCTCTGGATTTTGAGTACCGATAATAGTAGCTTCTAATTTTATAGATAAAAGACAGGTAAGAATATCACTTTTGGGTAATTGTTCGTCAGCCTGTTTTTTTTGTTTAAATGATTCTTCTGTGCAATGAAAAATATCGGCCCCAGCTGTAGAGTTTTTTAGAGCAAGCTCAAAGTGCTTTGGATTTGGTTGTAAAACTCCTTTTTCATTGACGAATATCGGATAATTCTTCAAGAGCATACGAATTTTTCCAGTGTCACCACTGGTGGTTAGTGTTTTTAAATTTTTATTAATACAAAGTAATATGACATCAAGACATTGAAAAGCGTCTCCAGTTTGAACTTTATGCTGAAGCATATTGGCGGCAAGAGAAACCACTGATGATCTTATGCTTTCAATGTAGGGCGTTATGCTACCATCTTCATCTGTTATGGTGTCGAGGTGGCTATGCATCTGTTCACTAAGATGGTTCAGGAAGGTTTTAGCTGCAAAAAAACTTGGGAAATATAGGTCTTCTTGCGTGTCAGAGTATAGCTTTTCGAAAAAATAATACTTTAAGAGGTTTTTTATTTGTTGTGTAGCAACATATGAATTCACAAATCGAAGTGGGGGAACTGCATCTCCTATGCTAAAAATTTGTGCTGTTTGCAAATTAATTTCTTGTAAGTTTTGCAATTGATCTTTTGGGTTGGAAGCGTGTTTAATAATATATGCGGCTCGATTTAACGCTACCTGCATATTCCCTATTGAACTTAGGGGGCAAGGATATGGAAGTTCTAGTTTACTGCCATATACTTCTATCCAGAATTTGTTTAGATCTTTATAAAATGCATCAAAAGTATTATATAAATCTACAAGGTTTGACTTGCCTATCCCGTTTGTATCATTTGTGTGCTGCTCTGTTAGATTACACCACCAGGCTTTTTGTGCTGGACTAAACTTACTAATTTCTTGGATGGTTTTTAAGGTTTCTAAATTAGCAACCTCTGAAAGATTTTTAGATTTATCTATAAAGCATTTCTTTACACTTTCATATAATGTTGGGTCTTCTTTTTGAAGCTTTCTTAACGTGTCTAGAAGAGCATATGTTTTAATGGCGCCATCAGGAGGAGTATCTAAAACTGGTGCTAACGCTTTTCTGTTATCTTCGGTAAAGCCTAGTTTTTCAAGAATATTCACATCTAATGGTGGCAGACTAGACTCAGAAGATGATAATTTTTTTTCAAGAGATTTTTGAGTTACTGACCTATAGTGCGTCTCTTCTTCAGCACTAATTCCGCCAGATAAGATTGGCGGTTGACTATAGCCATCGCTTGATGTTTGTGAGGCTGCTGTAAATGCAGCTTGATCGAATTTTAATTCATTGCTAGCAATAAAAAATCCAGCTGGCAAATTATCATAAGCTATGCCATCTACAAAATAATCTAAGTTATCGATAATTTTATTTAGGGCTGCTGTACTGATATTCATAATCGCGAAAGCTGCAAAGCTGCTTCTTATTTTGAGCAGGGCATCTAATATTTTTTTTGGTGGAATTTTTTTTGTTTTTTCGGTAATGGCGTTTCTTAGGGGTGTATTACTTAGTGATAAACTTCCGCCCATTATATCTAATGAGTCTGAAATATCCTCGCTTCCCACAATTTTGGGCTTCTCTGTTGCTAGGAGTTCTTTTGCGCGCTTCATCCGCGCTGCATTTTCTTCAATGTTTTCGCTTACGAATTGTTGCTGTTGCTGCTGTTGTTGCATTTGCTGTTGTTGCTGCTGTTGTTGGTGCATAACGGCAACTTTAGTAGTACCGCGGAGAGTATTGAGTAGTGCATCGTATTCTAATGGCTTGATAGGTGTTGATTCAGTACTTGGCTGCACTTGCAAAAATTTCAGCCATTCTTCTCTAGTGTCTTGAATTGGAAGCATGTGATATTTTCCTTGTTAATAAAATTCCTAATATTGTCACTTTATTTGTTCTAGATATATTCAATCTTCGTAATTTCTAGCTGCGCTACTCCTGTTGGTGTTGTCGCTTGGGCGAGATCACCAATTTTTTTGCCAACCAATGCGCGTGCGATTGGTGAGTTAATCGAGATTTTACCAAGTTTGAGATCAGCTTCATCATCGCCAACGAGTGTATAAGTTGATCCAATGTTCGTGTCGACGTTTATAATATGAACTGTAGTGCCAAACACTACAATGCCGTTCTTGGGTAAGCGAGAAACATCTATAATGTTAGCATTCGAAAGTTTGCCTTCAATATCGCGGATGCGAGCCTCGATAAACCCCTGCGCATCTTTTGCTGCGTGATAATCCGCATTTTCGCGCAAGTCACCAAGCGCTCGAGCTTCGCCAATTGCTTTAGCAATGCGTGGGCGATCAATAGTTTTTAATTTGTCTAGTTCTTGGCGCAAAGTATTGGCGCCTTTAACGGTCATGGGAGTTTTTTGCATGGGAGCATTGTACTCGATTTTATTTGGTTTTAGCAAAAAATTAACTATACCCTGCGTAAAATAAATTTATGCTTTGTTGCCCAAGGTTTTAGCGCTCCTCATTTACGTAAAAAGTAAATTCCGGGCGCGAAAACCTTGGGTGCCGCGCCTAAATTCATTTTACGCGGGGTATAGTTCCACCGGTAACTTATCCTAAAAACTCGAATGCGGGGAGTATATTAACATCCCGTCGCCATAGCTGAAAAAGCGATATCTTTGGCGTATGGCTTCTTGATAGGCGCGCATAATATTTTCATGACCGGCGAGGGCACAAACTAACAGAAGCAAACTGGTTTTGGGTAAATGAAAATTAGTAATCAGACCATCAATGCAGCGAAATTTATAGCCAGGATAAATAAAAATGTTGGTATCACCACGATATGGTTTTATCGCGCCTGCCAAGCAGGCAGTTTCTAATGCGCGGGCGCTAGTGGTACCGACAGCAATGATTTTTCCGCCATTTTTTTTGGTGTTTATAATTTGTTTGCAAATTGCTTCTGGAACATCTATGTATTCTTTGTGCATTTTGTGTTCTTCAATTTTTTGAGTGCGAATGGGTTGAAACGTTCCGGCACCAACATGCAAGGTTAAAAAGGCAGTTTGAATTTCTTTGCGAGCAAGGTTATGCATTAATTCTTCATCAAAATGTAAACCAGCTGTTGGTGCTGCAACTGCGCCATCATGTTTGGCATAAATAGTTTGGTAGCGGTCGTTATCAATCATGGTTGGTTTATGTTCAATATATGGAGGTAGGGGGATTTGGCCAAATTGCTCGAGAATAATATTAAGCAGGTGAGGTGCGTGTAAAACCAATTCAAAAAAATCATCTTGCCGACCTATGACTTCAAACCAAGTATCATTAGTTAAAACCAGCTTCGCACCGTTTTTTAGCGGTTTACTGGTTTTGATTTGTACCAATAATTTATTGTTTTCCAGAATGCGTTCTACTAAAATTTCCGCCCTGCCGCCCGTCGGTTTAGTAGCAAATAAACGTGCTGGGATGACTTTGGTATTATTGAAAACTAATAAATCTTTTGGGGTAATTAAATTCGGGAGATCTTTAAAAACATGATGAGTGATAGCGCCAGTTTCTTTATTTAGACATAGCAAGCGGCTATTGCTGCGCTTTGGTAAAGGGAACTGAGCAATGAGTTCTGATGGAAGATTAAACTCAAAATCAACAAGATGCATAATGGGATAACCCTATTAACCGGTAAGTGCAGGTTTTAGCCTGAGTTTTTTCAGCAAGCGCAGGCTAAAGCTTGCGCCCCCATCAAGCCTGTTACTGTTTTTCGATTGGAGCTTTCTTAATGCTGTATCTCTTCTGGAATTTCTCTACACGTCCAGTAGTATCTGAAACTTTTTGTTTGCCAGTATAAAAAGGATGGCATTTGGAACATATTTCTATGTTGAGAGTATCCTTGCCTACGGTTGAGCTGGTTTCGAAAGTGTTACCGCAGCTGCAGATAACTTTTACTTTTTTGTATTGTGGATGAATTTCTGGTTTCATGTTTATGTCTCAAAATATGTAAATAAAACGAATAATCAACAAATTACAACTATTTATGTCTTTGTTTGAACTTTTAAGGATCGAGAGTATACCCTACTTTATGCAAAACCAGCAAGCAAAAATATGCGTTATTTATAATGTAATAAAGCAATACGCTGCCGGCTAAAGCTTACAGCAGGCCAATGCAAAAATAATATCGTTTGGTGTTTGAGCTGCGCGGCCATTTATATCTAAGGTAAAAAAGTGAACAGCGAGGCGATGCCGACCAACGCTGATTTCAGGAAATAGCCGGTTTTCAGCGGCAATACTAATTCTAATCATTTGGTGCTGAATACTTGGTTCTAAATTACTTTGATAAAAACCACCAATAGCTTTTGTGTTTTTGAAAGCAGTGCTTTCACGAATTAATTTTAACATTAAGTTGGTAATTGTTTGTAATTGTTTGAACGAATCTAGCCAGCGTGACAGTTGTTGTTTTAGTGTAGCTTTATCTTGGTGTAGCCATAAATGATATGCGGGCAAACTAAAGTTGCAAGTCCCAGCAGGAGTGTACAGTCGCTGTTGAATAGCTGTTAAAAACTCATTTTCGCGTAATTCTTGACCGGTTTTTTGGGTATTTATGCGGATTTCATCGATTAATTGATCGATTTGTTTAAGCATGCTGTGTAATTTTTGTTTATCAATATCGGGTAGCTTTTCTAATTGAGTTAGAGAAGAGGCATATTGATTAAGCGCTTGGCCAAATTTGTTTTTCAGATCTGGTCGATCAGCGATATGAAGAATTTCTAGTATTGTGTTTAATGTTTGGCGCAAATCCCAAAGCGATTCACAATGCAAATAATAGTTGGCTTGTTCAAATAAATACTCAAGGCGCAAACATAAACGAATTTGTTCGTTTAAGGGTTGTTCGTAGATTATAATTTCATTTGTCATATAGGGGCATAGTTCCACTGGTAATTTATTTTACTTCAGGAACATAGGCGAATGAGTATACCCCGTATCAGACCAAGCTTAAATAGTAGTTATGCAATTTTTTTACCGCTTTTTTTAAGTTAGCTATCGTCCCAGTGTTGCGAATAATATCATCTGCTTGTCTAAGTCGTTCTTTGCGGTCAATCTGAGTAGCAATAATTGCCTTGATTTGACCAATAGAGTAGCTATTTCGCTTGCGGGTGCGGTTGATTTGCACTTTTTTGGAGCAGTCAACAACTAAAATTCGGTCTACCTTTGGTGAATTTTTGGTTTCAAAAAGTAGTGGAATAGCCATGATACAGTAGGGGGCTTTAAATAATTTTATGCATTTTACCATTTCGTTGCATATATGAGGGTGAATAAGTTTTTCGAGCCAAAGGCGTTCTTTTTTATTATGGAAGATTAATTGGCGGAGTTTGTTTCGGTCTAAAGTTTTTTTAGGGGTTAAAAAATTTTTGCCAAAGTGGGCAACAATTTTTTTATAAGTAATAGTATCGGGTTCAAGGAGTTTGTGTGCAATCTTATCGGCATCAATAATTGGTATATTTAGTTTTGCAAAATACTTGGCAACAGTTGATTTGCCGCTACCAATGCCGCCAGTTAATCCTATTTTTAGCACACAAAATCCCCGTCATTTTTTATCGATTTAACTGTTTGACTTCGCACAGGGAATAAATCCCCATGCTCGCCCAAGGGGGAGAGCTCGCGTCTCTCCCCCTTGGGAATCCCCCATTGCTTTGTTCCCGCGGCAAGTCGCGGTGAATATATTCATAAATAAAACATATGCAAATACCAATCTAAAACATTCTGTCCCCAAAAAAAGGCAAGCCATCCGGCAATAGCTAAATATGGACCAAAGGGTATAGGTTTGGTAAGTTGATTTTTTTTGCCCAGTATTAAGATTAAGCCAACAATAGCACCAATTAATGCGGCTACAAATAAAATTAATGGCAGTGTCTGCCAACCGAGCCAAGCACCAAAAACTGCTAATAATTTAAAGTCGCCATATCCCATTCCTTCGATTTTGCGTATTAATTTGAAAATGTAGGCGATCGACCAAAGACAAAGGTAAGCGCTTGCTGCGCCAATAATTGCATTTTCAGGCGTAGCAAAGGTGTGGTTGATATTTAATAATAAGCCAAGCCAAATTAAGGGCAAAGTAATATTATCTGGCAGTAATAAATGATCAAGGTCTATAAAAACAGCGGTAATTAATGCCCAGGTTAAAATTAGCAATGATAAAGTTTGAATGCTAATGCCAAAGTATAGAGCAACCAAAAGTGTAGCTAAACAGCTAAGTAATTCTACCACTGGATAGCGCCAATGAATAATAGTTTGGCAGTGACTACATTTGCCTTGTAACAAAATGTAACTTATAACTGGAATGTTTTGCCACCATGAAATTTGGATGCTGCATTTTGGGCAATGCGAGCGCGGGATGATTAAATTGAAAGCTTTATATTTGATCGGTGCGGTTTGTTTAAGATATTCAGAGCAATCTTGTTCCCATTCGCGTTGCAACATAATTGGTAGGCGATAAATAACAACATTCAAAAAACTGCCGACCAACAAGCCAAGAATGCCAATTTCGATGAGAAAAATAGAATAATTATTTTGTAATATATGAATCATTAAGTTGTATAATACAGCGCGATTTAATAATTGCAATTTGTTAAATAGACTTCTTTCAAAACCGTTTTAAAAGAAGTCTAATGAAAAACCTACGTTGTATGTAAGGTGACGAATTACATCACCATTCCTAGCCTAAAAATTGGCAAATACATGCAGATAATTAAACCGCCAACCAGAACACCAAGAATCAGCATAATAATTGGCTCTAATAAATTATTTAGATTGTCAGTGATATGATTTAATTCCTCGTTATAAATTACTGCGATTTTTTCCAGCATTACATCTAGTGTTCCAGTTTCTTCGCCAAGTGCAATGAGTTGAATTACTTTTGCTGGAAATAATTTTTGTTCTGCCATCGCACCATGAAGAGTTTTGCCATTGCTAATAGATTTGGAGATATTTTGCAATGCCAATTGATAACGCCAGTTTTGCGTAGTGCCGCTAGAGGTAGCTATAGCTTTAAGTAGTGGCATGCCAGATTTAAAAGATAGACCAATGGTCTTAGTTAGTCGCGTAATAATGCCGTAGGCCAAGATTTTTCCTATAATCGGTGTTTTTAAACTTATATCGTCAAGATAGTGACGGAATTTTATGGAGCGTTGATGGAAAAGTTTGGTACAAACTATGGCGCTAAATATGCCGCCTAAAATAAAACTCCAATGTGTTTGCACAAAATCCCCAAGATTAATAATAAATTGAGTAGAGCCTGGCATACTAGCGCCAGCACCCTCGTATAGGGTTTTGAATTGTGGAATAACAAACAACAATAAAATTGCCGTAACAGTGAAAGTTATGCCTAAAACTGTAGCTGGATACAGTAGAGCTTTAATGATTTTACGTTTTTGGCTAGCAATTTTTGCAGAATAGATTGCCAATTCATTGAGTACAATGTCAAGCGTGCCAGATTGCTCTCCTACGTAGATTAAGCTGCATAAAAGTTCATTAAAATATTGTGGATGTTGGCATAGAGTTTGGTGTAATGATTGTCCCGCGGAAATTGAGTTTTTACAATTAATAATTAAATTTTTCAAGCCTGCATTTGTTTCGTCTTGGCTTATGATGTTCAAAGCTGTAATTAAAGAAGTATTGGCGTTAATTAAAATAGCAAGCTGTTCAATAAAAGCGGTAATATGTTTTGCTTTTATTTTACGATTGCGCCAAAAAGTCATGAAAATTTTGAGTTCAATTTTAAGAAGAAAAATATTTTGGCTGCTAAGTTTGTGTTTGAGGTGCTGATAATTGTTAGCATAATCAATGCCGCTGATTTTTTTGCCATGACAATCTATTCCAGACCAAGTATAGGTTGGCATAAATCTAATTAGCACGGGCCATGATGGCCCGGTTGATTTCTTCAAGGCTAGTAATACCAGTTCGAATCTTGTTTAATGCCGCTGAATGCAGTGTTGGTAAGTCGAGCATATGCATTTGTTTTTCAATTGCAGAGAGATTGCAATGTTGCATGATTAGCTCACTGATAGTTGGGGTAATAGGCAGCATTTCAAAAATCGCCATTCTTTCGTGATAACCTTGATTGCACTGCTGGCAACCAAGAGCTGTATAAGTAATAGTATTTTCTTCTAGATTATTTGCGGCGAGTACTGCTTTTGGCAAAATTTGTGTTTGTTTGCAGCGCGCGCAAAGTTTTCGTACGAGGCGTTGTGCAATAATTAAACTAATGGCTGAGGCAAGATTAAATGCGGGAACCCCCATATTTAGGAGACGGATTAAACTTGCTGCAGCAGAATTGGTGTGTAGCGTTGCCAGTACTAAATGGCCGGTATGTGCTGCTTTTATAGCAATTTCTGCGGTTTCTAAATCACGAATTTCACCGATCATGATGATATCAGGATCTTGGCGTAAAAATGTACGCAGCGCTGTCGCAAAACTCAAACCAGTTTTATGATTAATTTCAACTTGATTTATGCCGTGCAAGTTTATTTCGACCGGATCTTCGACGGTAGAAATATTTTTTGTTGGCTGATTTAGAATGTTAAGCGCCGTATATAAAGTGATAGTTTTACCGCTACCAGTTGGTCCTGTAACTAGGATTAAACCCTGCGGCATTTGAATGTATTTACAGAAAAGCCGTTGTTCTTTTTCGCTAAAACCCAAATGTTTAATGTTGAGAGAAGTATTAATAGGATTGAGAATGCGCACCACTAATTTTTCGCCAAACATGGTGGGACACACGCTTAGGCGACAGTCTTGATTTTGATTGGTTGCTAGTTTTAAGGTGAAACGCCCATCTTGCGGTAAGCGCTTTTCTGCAATATCTAGATTGGCCATGATTTTAAGCCGTGCACTGAAACGTGGTCCGAGCAAGCTTTCAGTTTTAGTAATTTCATAGAGCAGGCCATCAATACGGAAGCGAATGCGGCAACATTCTTCATATGGTTCAAAATGAATATCAGAGGCGTGTTTAGTGATGGCATCGTTTAGAACTTGGTCAATAAATTTTATGATTGGTGCATCTTCATCCGCTAAAGGATTATATTTTTTTGCAGGCAAAACTTTTTCAATTACCTGTGCCAGTTGGTCATATGCAACAACAACTGGATTAATATTGAGCGTAGTATGAAATTTGATCGTGTTTAAAATTGTTGAATTAGTGGGATCAGCCAATGCCAATTGTAATTGATCATTGGTTTTTGCTAGTGGTAAAATTCGATATTTTTGGATGAGCTGAGGTTGCAGCAAATCTAGTGATAACTGACTATGCTGCAGCTGTTTTAAATCAACAAATGGTATGCTGAAGTAATCTGCAATAGCACGGGCAAGGTCAGTGCCATCGAGTGAATTGTTAGCAATTAATTTTGTGATTAGCGTTTCATTATTGTTGAGTGTTGATGTAATCAATTCTTTGATAGTCGTATATTCCAGCAGGTTTTGCTCAACTAAATATTTAGCAAAACCTGATAGTTGTTTAGAGTTGGTTTGCATTTTAGAGGTCATGTGCAAAATTGTTGTTGAGGACAGCGTTGTTTTGTGGATCTCAGGCATTGTCGCGAGTCCGACAAAAAGTTGAATTCGCAATGATGAGATAATGTTTATTGATTAACATATCCTTGGTCTACTCCACCACCGCTTATTTTCCAGACCAATTGTTTGTTTTTTGGTTCTGGGGTTAGAGTATAGGTGTCGGTTGGTTTGATGCCGTGTAAATCTCGAGGTGTTATTGTAATTATGCCGCCGTCACCCACAATCACGCTATCAACCAATCCAACGCCAGAGCCAGCAACGATATTTTGTGGCACCCCATCTTTTCCAGGTTTGCAATCTTTTGTGTCGCCATTTAGTTGAAAGCATTCTTCAATGCCAAGTTTAAATGGCGCGCTTGCTTGCACTATTTCGGTATAATGAGCTTTGCGGGTATAGTTTTGATATGATGGAATAGCAATAGCTGTAAGAATTCCTACGATTGCGATTGCTATTAATAGTTCGATTAGGGTAAAACCAGAATTATAGCGGTGCATAAAAGTTCTCCTGAAATTTAAAAGCGTTATGACGTTATCTGTGAGATATTTATAAGATTATTTATGTAGAAGCGCAATACAGGGGTTTTTACGAAAGGAATTATTGCAGGCGAAAATTTTTAGATTGTAACAACTCCAATTGATTAATTCGTAAAGTGATTGGCTGTAATCAAATAATTGGGTAGAATCAGCAAGCAAAAGCCGGCATAGCTCAGGTGGTAGAGCAACTGATTCGTAATCAGTAGGCCNGAGGTTCGAGCCCCCTTGCCGGCACCAATAAAATCAAGGCATTGCATGGTAAATTTTTATTAGAGCGTTTAAATTTTTCTTTTGTGGTTCCTCTAGTGGTTCCTCTGATGCGTCTGCTA
>TBL_comb47_HYPODRAFT_10000553_pt1 | contig 49641 bp, 56 predicted proteins | sample TroBogypolimnion_40_FD_10682 | JGI IMG/M metagenome (IMG submission 10682)
CGTGATGGCAAGGGTCGTCGTAAGATCTCCGCCAAGAAGCTATGGCAAATGGTACTAGACGCTCAAATCCAGACTGGGACGCCTTATCTTTGCTATAAGGATGCCGCAAATGCCAAGTCCAATCAACAGCATTTGGGAACTATTAAGAGCTCAAATCTTTGTGTAGCTCCTGAGACCATGGTTCTAACAGATAATGGTTACTTCCCTATTAAAGATCTCGAAGGCAAGACAGTTCGTGTTTGGAATGGGGATAATTGGTCTGCTACGACTATTAAAAAGACAGGTGAGAACCAGAAGCTTATTGAGGTTTACTTTAGCAATGGCGCAAGTCTGACTTGCACTCCTTATCATAAGTTTCTGATTCAGGATAGCTATCACGATAATAAGACTATTAAGAATAGCACTCGCGTAGATGCCCAGAATCTTACAGAAGAGATGAACCTTAAGAAGTTCGATGCTCCTGTATGCGCATTCATTGATAGTAGCTTTCCTCACCCTTACACTCACGGCTTCTTCTGCGGAGATGGAACATATTCAAATGGCCGACCAACATGCGCTCTATATGGAGAGAAGAAAGATCTTGTCCAGTATCTTGATATCAAGAGCATGACTGGTATTGAAGACGCATGTGGACGACTAAATACCTGCTTACCAGATGCTCTTCTTCCAAAGTTTGAGGTTCCTATGAATTACTCGCTTGACAATAAACTACGCTGGCTAGAAGGTATTTCAGATGCGGATGGAAGTATTGCACGCAATGGGACTAATGAATCTCTTCAGATTTCAAGCATTGAATTTGACTTTCTTGATAAGATTCGCTTAATGCTTCTCGCGATGGGAGTCCAGAGCAAAGTTACGAAAGCATTCGGAGAACGAATGACACTTCTTCCTGATGGACGTGGCGGAAAGAAAGAATATAACTGTAAGCCTCTCTGGCGAATTCTGGTATCATCTTGTGGTCTATACAAACTGTCGCAGATTGGATTTACTCCTAAGCGCCTGAAATTTGTTCCTCGTCAACCACAGCGTGATGCAGAGCAGTTCATTAAGATGGTTGCTGTTGTAAACAACGAGAGATATGACGATACTTATTGCTTTACCGAACCTCTAAACAATGCCGGTGTCTTTAATGGCATCCTAACAGGCAACTGTACCGAAATTATGGAGTATACAGCTCCTGATGAGACAGCTGTATGTAATCTTGGGTCTTTGGCATTGCCTAAGTTCATTGAGGATGGGAAGTTTAACTTTGACAAGTTGCGCGAGTATACGACTATCCTAACCCGTAATCTGGACATTGTAATTGATAAGAACTTCTATCCGACACCTGAATGCCGAAAGTCTAATATGAAGCACAGGCCGATTGGTATTGGGATTCAAGGATTGGCGGATGTATTCGCAATTTTGCGCATGCCTTGGAGTTCAATTCAAGCAGCTCGGTTGAACCGCGAGATCTTTGAGAACATCTACTATGCGGCCACATACGCATCAGCTGTTCGTACATGTGAGGCTGGTGTTGGATCATACAATCATTCAGAGCATAAGGTGGATGGCTTTTATCCATCATATATTGGTTCGCCAGCTTCAAAGGGTCAGCTACAATATGACCTTTGGAATGAGAAGCCAGTAACTGATTACCTATCTTGGGATTTCTTGAAGAGGTTGATAGCAGAGAATGGTATGCGTAATTCCCTGCTTGTGGCTCCTATGCCAACCGCATCTACATCACAGATTCTAGGCAATAATGAATGCTTTGAACCATTTACTTCAAATCTGTATACTCGTCGTGTACTGGCTGGAGACTTTGTGGTTGTGAATAAGTATCTGGTAGAAGACCTGGTAAAGTTGAATCTCTGGACTTCTGAGACTCGTACGGCTATTATCGCAAACAATGGGTCAATTCAAGGAATGGAAGGGTTGCCTTCAGAGCTACGAGAGCTGTATAAGACGGCATGGGAGATCCCACAAAAGACTCTGATCAATATGGCTCGAGATCGGGCTCCGTTTATTTGCCAGTCGCAGTCGTTGAACTTGTTTCTTTCAGAACCATCATACGCAAAAATGTCGTCCATGCACTTTTATGCGTGGAAGGCAGGCTTGAAAACTGGGTGTTATTATTTGAGGACGCGGGCTGCAGTGAGTGCGCAAAAATTCACTGTCGAGCCCTGTCTCACTTGCTCGGCCTGAAGAATTTCTCTTCAACTTAATATAAAAAGATGTCTGCAGTTGAAGGTTATATCCCCGTAAATGGCTCTGCTGGTAACTCTGCTCCCGTGGCTGGCGGTCGTCGCCGTAGCCACAAGAAGCTGCGCGTTGTAAAGAAGTCCACTGTTCGTCGTATGCTTAAGGCGAAGGGTCTCAAGATGCGTGGTGGTGCCCCCGAGGGTGCCGAGGCGATGGCCGCTGAGGGTGCTACGGGTGGACGTCGCCACCGCCGGAAGTCTCACAAGAAGACTCACCGCCGCCGCCGCTCTCTGTTTGGCATGAAGTATTAAGCTGCTGTCCAATCTCTGATACAACTGCAAATAGCTGCTCATTAAAACCATAATGACATCCGTTGGGTTCTCCTTCGGGAATCTTACGCGATGACGTATTTTTACTATGAACTAATGATACTATAACCTCTTGAGGTGATAACTCCCTACACATTTCTTCACGACCGTGAATGAATGCGTTGCCTTCAGCTATTTGAATATCCGTAAACTTCCGATCTTCCCAGAACTTACGAGTGAACCCCAAAGAAGCTTCAGAAATCCTCTGTGCCATTGGTAGACTATATGGCGGAACATTCATGAATGAAATATACTTCTGAATATCATAGCATGGGATTGTTGTACAAAATACACACTGCTTTTGAGGTTCCTTACCAAGCATAGCTACCCGGTGTAAAATACTATTATTAGGATATACATCATCATCATCCATCATTACAATTGTATCATACATTGCTGATTGGACACCAATATTACGCTTCTCACCAATAGATGTTTTTTTATCAAGCCGAACATACTTTACATTCGAAATACCAATCAAAGTATCTTCAATTGAATCTTCTCCATCATCTACAATCACCCACTCAACCTTGCTTTCCGGATAGGACTGAATCATATAAGAATACTTTGCTAGAGACATAAAAATACGACGATTATAAGTTAGCGTAACAATTGATACATCTGGAAGATCAACCTCAGCAGGAAATGTTTCTGAAAGGATATATTCAGCTGGCTTCAAATTCTCTAGACGCTTCTGCATGGTTTCAATAAATTTAGCATGACGACTCTCGTACACATCACGATTTCGCTCAGAGATAACTTCCTTTGCTTTGAAAGATGTATTTACATATCCTTGAAGCTTTAACATAAGATCTTGTACATTAACATCTACCAAACTTCCTAGAAAAATGGGGTGTTCAATCTTTTCTTTTGTAGCAATGAATAGTCCTCGATTATCGGTTAATTCCAGAAATGGTAAGATGTTTGACAGAATCAGATTACAACCAGAAGACATTGCCTCATTGACTGCATGACCGAATCCTTCGGTAGCAGACGTACAAATTGCTAAACCACATTCCTTGAGAAGATCATCATATTCTGATTCAGTAAGAACTTTGGAAATAAGAGTCACCTTATCTTGGAGTTCTGATGGAAAGTAAAATTGAATACGCTCAGGATCATATGGAATCACCAGATCAGGAAGAAGAGAGTACAAGCTAGAATTCGTTTCCTTAATCTTCAGATATGCCTGAAGAACTGGCTTTGGGTTGCGATAGGCATTCTTCCCAACAAGAACAACTCCTTTGTGGTAGTTTTTCTTTTGATGAAAAATCTTATCAATAGATGTCCAACCAATGTACTGAACATTAGGCGAGTGCTGTGAAAAAATGTCATACGCCTCGCGAGTCTTTGTCCATACCTCATCAACCATCTTGATATATGGGATCCAACTCTTGTATGTCCACTCGGTATTAGGGACCCAAATATTCTTAGCAGCATATGAAATCAATGAAGGGTTTACATCTTCCATGAAGATATTGATCTCTGCTTCTGAACATTGCGGCATAGCATGATGAACTTTACGGATTTGAACTGATTCTCCATGCACATTAGCTAACAGTCCACGCATAATCATAGCATCTTGCATTAGACCCTTAGATCCTAAATTTCCAATTAAGTTAACTCTCATTTGTAGTTATCATTCACTTTGGAACTAAACGTTTAGTCGCACGATTTTCATGATGTCTACGCAAAGTCCTTGGGCGTGAATTCAAAAAACTTACATATTTCTTCCAAGATTGTACTGATCTTGATGAGCATTCAAAAGCAAAGGAACACTCTCGATCTTTCCACCACTCGCCCTTTAGCCATGGAATAGATTCGGGGGCATCCAATTCAGTAATATCCGTTAATCTTCGACATAGTTGCTTCATTTCAGGCGATCCATAACCATAATACGGATCAAAAATATCTTGCTTGTATTTGGTATCAATTGCTATTAGTTCCTGACCATTCCATGCGATCTTTTCAATAGGTCGAAATGAATCCCACTCTGCTTCCCATATAAAAAGTTGTGTTTGTAACTTTCCGTATAGGGTTCCTTTGAACTTCACAAGCTCCATTGTATGATACAATTACTTGCGAGAACGTGCTTTATACGTAGCTCCCTTCTTCTCCCTCCGATCTAGACACTCAACACACCCAAAATAGGCATATTTTCCGTAGTGCTTGGCATCAATGGCAAATCGGTTTGGACATTCAAGCTCATTACAGCCAACGTATATCTTTGCAGTTTCCCTGTATCGGATGAGAAAGCGGTTTATCAGCAGTTCAGCATATTCACGTGAAAGGCGTCCGTTCTCCATCTTTTACTTGATTAAGCTACTACATTATAAATCCGTTTTAAATATAATGGAAACCTTTCGAGGAAAAAAGGTTATTATACCAAGATCTCGTGATTGGGCAGCCATTGATGAAACAGACAAGTACTCCAAAGAACAACGCATGAAATGTAAAACTGAAACTGGTAAAGAATGTACCCTATACCCATTCCCTGCAGGGATGGCTGTTTTGAAGATGTTCAAACCTCGTAGATGGTTAGACCCAACTGCTGGTTGGGGTGATAGACTCAGATGTGCAATAGAGTATGGTTGTGAATATGTTGGTGTGGATTCAAATAAAGAAATGAAGCCAGCTTACGAAGCTATTATTTCTGATAAGGCAACAAATCCGGATTTGTTCAGTGTAAAGATTGGCAAGTTTCAGAATGTCCGGATTACTGGCAAATTTGATCTGATCTTTACAAGTCCACCGTTCTTTACAAAAGAAGTCTATGAACACATGACTGATTGGAAAAGTACCGAAGATTTTATGGATGAATTTTTGAAACCTTTGTTCAAGAAGTCATTCAAACATTTGGAAACTGAAGGTCATATAGTTTTATACATCGAAGACACTGGCACTTCATCATTTATTGACTTGATGAAGCTGTTTGTTGAAGCAGAGCTACCAGATTTAAAATACGAAGGAGCTTTTTATTATCAAGGAACTTCACTGCGTCCATATTATGTGTGGAAGAATAATAAATGAGCATCGCAATCATTAATTCGAGTACAGTTGTTTCAGATTTGGATGGCCAAACTATAGTCACTGCGTTAAATCAGATTCTTCCTCAATTTTGTAGTGATTGGAGTCTTCCAAAATATACTGCTACATATATTGGAAAAGGCAAGACTTCAACCATAGCTATCAAGGTATTTATACTTGATACTTCAGATGTTCAAGATGCACTTGGATATCATGATTTGTCTGCCAATATTCCTTACGGCAGGTGCTTTGCCAAGACGGTTCTTCAGGATGGCGGTGTAATATTGTACTCAACTAATAGTAGTGTACCAACACTCGCTCAATGTATAGCTCATGAAGTATTTGAATTGCTTGTAGATCCGCTGTGCAATAGTTGGTGGGACATTGGTGACCAACAAACTCTATTTGCTCGCGAGACTTGTGATCCAGTAGAGAGCAACGTTGTCTTAGCAAGTGTAGTTGTATCTCCAGCCACATTAGCATACAATTCCAAGACACACAAAACAGTTGTAATACCAGCTGTTGTTCAGAAAGTTGGTCTTTCGGATTGGATTCTTCCTGCTTGGTCTGATCCTCAAAATACGAAGGGTCCTTTCAATCACTTAAATACTTTAAAAGCTCCTTTTACATTGGATAGGGGTGGTTATGGAATTGTCATGGATTGCGGAACTGCAGGACAAGTTACTGCCATAAAGTTTGGTACTGGTGTTACAGAAGTACAAAAAGCAAAATATTCTTCCAAGGGAAGAGTTTTTAAAAGAACGACTTAAGTTCACCAGTACGAGTTCCCTTCACGTGGACGTCCATAGGATTCGCGATAGGAGGAGCAAACTCGGCAATATCTTTGCGGTAAAACATGTAGAAGTCTAGCTCACTAAAAATCTTAGCCGATGCATAACCAACTGTGCGAGCATTTAGATCTGCTAGATCCGCTGCTACTGTAGCAGGATTGTTACGACCAAACATCAGGTAATAAGAACGCATAATAAGCTTTACATCGTCATCATTCTGACGGTCGATGCGATGCTTACCACCAGACATAGCAAATACCTGATCTTGAATTTGTTGCTGAAGATTATCAATGTTTCCTTGGCTAAAGAATACTGTGTTTAATGGGGTTGCATAATGAATGTGACCAACAAGCTCCTGACGAATATCAGATCCAGGAAGAACGGGCTTGTCTTCGTACAACGAGTACTGCCTTGCGGATAGTTCTTGAAGAGCAGGATCCAACATGTTTGGAACACGACCATTCTTTTCAGTATTGGGAAATTGCTGATTCGTGGATGTTAGGTTATACTTATTTTGTACAGATTCCGGCTTTACAAAGTTCATTTGTTAAGTAGGAATTTTATTTTCTGGGTGTCCAATACCAACCCAGATATCATTTATTTTCACAATTTGTGTTGGAGTTGGATTTGTTGGATACACTTCATTGTACACATGTTGGTATAAGAAGATTACAGTTCCTTGGAGTGATAGAACAATATTCTCAGTCATCATAGCTTCCGTTTCAAAAGTAATATCGGCTATAAGCGTTGATGGAAAATTACCAGAAGGCATAAATGTTAATATCTTCTTAAAGTCATCAACAATTGTCAATAAGAAGGCCGTATCACTCTCAATATTACATTGTGGTTTAACAGAATTAAGATCAAAATATCGTGGCATGGGTCACTGTTGTTCTGAAGTATCAAAATTTAATAAAGTGATTAAACAAAATGGCCGGATTAGTATATTATTCAGCGGATGCATCCGGTGGTATAACTGGTTTTGATAACATGACAAATAATATTATCAGTGGCGGTGTTCTATCAGGCAATTTTACAGATGGGTCGAATACCATAAACATTGCTTCTACTAATCTTATAATATCTGGCAATGTTAATGCTTATGATTCTTCGGGCAATGTAAAAGGTTCTGTTCTTTTGGGTAATTCTGCTACTCCTAATATTTTTCATAATGGCTCTCCCTCTTATAGTTGGAATATATCTCCTACCGATGTAACCAGCATCTCTTCTTTGTCTGGTGCTGTTAATATAAAAATTTTAATAAGTATTAGTCCTATCGGCGGAGGTACTACTCTTACTGGGTTTTTATCAACTGATCTAGTGAGCCCTCAAACGGCAAAAACATTTCAATTAGCAGCCCCTCCTGCTGCCTATACTGTAGAGATTGTTGGATTATACGGTGGAGTAGAGCCTAAAAAGACATATGTATCTTTTGGAGGATCTGGTGCCGGAGCTACATTTAGTGATATTGGTTATGTGACTTATGCAGATATAGTTGCGAATAGTGCTCAAATTATATTAACGGATACAACGACTTCAACGCAGACTTCTTTAGCTATGGTTGGGTCAGCACCTGGAACTACCTTAACTGGCACCACGCTTACAAGTGGTCTTGTTAGTGGAGATGTACAAAAAATTAGCCTTGTATATGGTGGTATTACATATGATACAGGTGTAACATTCTCTAGAACTATAGATCCTACTTTTACATTGGGAAGTGTTACGAATACAGGATATGGTCAAATAGGTTCTACATATTATCCTATTTTTACAGTTGATAGTGGATCATCTTATGCTGACAGCAGTACTGCCCTTTTAACAATAGGTACAGATGTAGGAAGAATTGTATATGCGGATACTAGTGGTGTCGGTAGTTCTGCTGTTCAGTCTGGTACCACATTTATGATCTCACCAAATGATTTTCCGGGAGCCGCAGTTAGTATTGGATATCAATCCGCATTTGCAAGGGCTTTTGATCCTGTGAATGAGTATTATATGCCAAGCATTCCTAACTTCATTTTACCAGGTATTACTTATACAAATGTAGGTGCTACTGCTACAGTTGGTGGATATGCTTTTGTATTTACAAACTTAGAAGTTTTTGGTACTAGTGGTCCAGCTTTGCCATTTTTTGCACAGAACATACAATTAACAGGATATTTGAATGGTGCTGTTACAACTTATAATGCGTTAAATCTAGATCCGGCTGGAAAATATAGATCAGCTACAATTGGCGTAACATATGATGTGCAAGCTTATACCTATCAATTTGTATATAATGGTCATCCTTCTTTCTCTGTTGGTATTCCTATTTACCTAGGACTGACTGGCACTATAACTGCTACAAGCATATCTTCCGGGGTTGTACATGTAGAAGCTATAAATGTGTCATATGGCGTTGGTAATGATACAGTTGTACTAGAAGACACTGCTGGTCTTACATTTCAGGTAACAAGTGGATCTGGAGGTTATACGTATTCTGGCGTTCCTGCTGGTTTATTTCAACAAACATATGCAGTTCAAAATCCTGCACCTCTCCTTCTTTCACACAATACTCTTACTACAAATTCATTGACTCTTGGCAATACGAGTCCAACAACTACAGGATCTTTAGTACTTGGCTATGTGTTTGGAGCGACTGCCGGTCAGACGTATTCGTTTAACATTCTGGGTGAGGCTGGTTATACAGGAATTGCATTTGATCAAAGCATTCAGCTAAATGTGCCTGCTGCAAAGATGAGTCAACTGATTGCGTATTCTACCAACTGGCCTACTCTGCCTGGAAGTACTGGTTCTGGTGGTACTACATATTATCAATCCGAGCCTGATGTACTTCTTGCTCTACAAACAGTAGTAGGTCCCTGGTTGGATGCATTCACAAAGGGTTTAACTGGTACTACTACTGGTACTACCTACTTTGCTCTTCTAGATATTGTACAAGGTGATTCTGGAACAACGTGTGCTGATCTGATAAAGGAATTTCAGACAATTTCTGGATTTACTTACAATGTAAATGGAACAGCAAGTNACTACCTAGCTGGGATTCCTCAAGAAGCAATTGGCAGCTATAGCTTATCTAATATTAACACGGTTCCTCTCAGCATTGTAGTTGGAGATCTGGCAGTTAATACTCCATATGGAACAACAACAGCCGCTACTGGTCTAAGTGGAGCGATTCAGTCTCTTTTTGAGCAGGCAATAGCAGTGGGCATGGTTCAACCTGGCGAAACACTAGGTGCTAACTTAAGATTAAATACACTTTTTAGTGGACTAACATATGGTGGTGCTCTTGGTGGAACAACATTCCCCGTATATGGTGCATCATTTTCTGCTGGACAGTCGCTATCAATGTATGTAAGATTTAATTTACAAAAGAACCGCTCTTATCAGCTACAACCATTAGCTGATCTTGGTACGACTGGTGCGACTGGTGCGGCATTCGCAGTGTTTGGTGGTGTAACGTTTTCTCTTCCTTCTGGCCTAGTAGAGTCAAGCACACCTGTACCTGTAGTTTATCAAATTATACTGAATGCCGTATAATAATGAATCGCCAATCAAAAAATTCATATTTTAACCTTCAGCCATCACCAGTAGTAACAGCTCAAGTCCAGACACATAATAAAGAAAAAAACACATTGATAACTATTATGGCAAAATACCTTGCTAAGCAAACAGATAAGACTATGACAATAGCTGATCTAACTGCCTTAGAAAAAGAATTATCTAAGCCCGCATAGCTTCGTACAGTGAGGCATGAAGTACTTCTGTAACTTCAAGCGTCATAGACACATTACCACCCATGAGTTGAACAGGTTGTTCATATTCATCTAATATAAAAATATTGAAGGCAGTGATGTTTGTTGGTTGCTTCAAGGCGTATGTTTTGGTCAAAGTATTAGCTCCATTATCGTATACAATATCATTCTTAGGAACATCTACGATTACTTTTGCAAATGCAGAAGTATGTGATTTATCAGGCGATGCGTGCTCAACAACTCTCCAATCTGGATTCAATGATACAAATACGTAGCTAGCATCAAGAGTATCCAACATCTCATCTGCAGTATGTGATATGTCAAATTCTGTTTGAAGTGTACGATATCCTAAATTATACCCAAGTCCCCAATTATCGGTTCTATTAGAGAATATACCATCGGCAAAATTCAAAGAGAACTGTACTGGTGTTTCAGTTACCGAAGTTGGTTGACTGGTATAAGTATACCCACCACTAGGTGCATTATTTTTAGTAAAGCACGAAAGAGTAAGCAATCCATTAATCGAATTAAACGATACACCAAAGCTATTATTTGGGAAACCTCTATTTAGCTGTGTAAATAATTCTATTAAGATATCATTTGAAGCAAGTGAATTAACTGTATAATTTCCTTGAGTGATGACAACTCTTCCTCTAACAATAGGTCCAACTTGTGGTCGAATATTGACAACAATTGATACGTTCCCTCTGATATTTGAAAAAGTATACCAAGTGTTTGGGATCTCTATGCTTGACATGCGTACAGAAATAGCATTTTTAATAGGCGTCAGCAACTTGAATAAAAAATCAGAAGGATTTTGTGTAAGGTTAGTACGAAATCTGGAATCAACTGATATTACATGTATTTGAGTATCTTTATCATAACGAACACTTGTAGTTGTTTTGTGAACATCTTTTTCAGGTGGCAAACCAAGAGTAGCTGCTTGGTGGCTTCCTTGGGGTTTTTGGAATGCTTCCTGATCTTCTAGTTCATCTGGATGACGATCTTGGCCTCCAACATCATCATCGTATTCTACAAAAGCAGCTGTTAAAAGATCTTTTGCATTGGGTTCGAATTCTCTTCTAGCTTCTTCATCGTTCTCTGCCAGAAGCTCTAAGTATGACTTGCCTTCCATTACTTATTTTTAGAAGAAAACGTTTCGAGATCATCTAACCACAAACCTTCAGGTGTCTTCTTCTCTAACTCTGAAATCTTCTTGCGCAAGGCTTCTAGATCAGCTTGATGTTTGCGAGCATTTGTTACAGTAATAGACTTGAATGGAAGGTCCATTAGGTAATCATAGGACTCAGAGATTTTGGCAAACTTCTGCTTCTCAAGTAGAGTATCACATTCTTCACGAGTCTTGCGACGTAGATCAGGCAAGGGATTATCTAGGCTTTGTTGCTCGATGAACCTGACAACATTCTCATGGAATGGCAATCGGGCTCGCATTTGGGCAAGGCAATGAGCACGACGCTTCTTGTACAGATCTAGGCGGATTACACTGAATTCATCAAGAATAGCATGAAGACTTTCATACTTAGTGATGACACAATCAGAATCAAATGCATGCATATTGGTTAGCTTGATCTTGCTTGTTAGGGACTTCTCAAGGATCTTAGTATGTTCTGCATTGCCAGTTAGCTTGACCTTAATGGACACATTCGTATCTGTAGAAGTATCTGAATAGTCTTTGATGATTCCTTCGGTTAGTTGTTTATCCAACCACTCCTTGTAATCAGAAGTCCAAGTCTCTACTGGGAGTTCTGTAATGCTCATAGTATCTTTCTCAATTGTCCATCGGCCTTTGACAGTATAATCTGCTCCAGACTTCTCAATAGAACCAGTAAATCCACGATACCAAGGTTCCAAATTAATATCGGACAGTTGAACCTCCTTCTTCAGCCATCGCTGGAGACCAAGAAGGAGATTAGCTGGATTGCATTGAGGAATATATGTAGAATAGCCAGTGCCAATGCCGCGGGCTCCATTTACTAGAAGCATGGGTAGAATTGGAGCATACCATTCGGGTTCAACGGGTAGACCATCATCATCACGATACTTTAGGCATTCTAGATCATCGGTAGGAACTAGTGAGCTAATATACGGTTGGAGATATGTATGAATATAACGAGGCGAAGCTGCATCATTGCCTCCTTGTAGACGAGTACCAAATTGTCCTTGTGGTACAAGCCAGGCTAGATTATTCGAGCCAACATAATCTTGAGCCATACCAATAATAGCATCATTCAATGATGCTTCTCCGTGATGGTAACCTGAATGCTCAGAAACATATCCAGCAAATTGTGCCACTCGGATCTCAGACTTCAAGTTCCTCTTCAAAGCAGAGTACAGAATTTTACGCTGTGAAGTTTTCAAGCCGTCCATCACGTTTGGTATCGATCGTTCCAAATTGTAGTTTGAAAAGTGAATCAGATCTTTGTTTACGAAATTCTCGTACAAGAGCTCCTTTTCACTACCAACAATATCTGAACGGGAATAGGTCTTAAGCCATTCTTTGCGATTATCTGACATAGACTTGTTGAAAGCTAGTTCAATTGAAGGATCAGAATGTTCTGAATAAATATATTTTACAACATTCATAGATTTGAAGTATTCCTTTGCTTCGTCACGGGTTGAAGTACCCAACCCCTTATAGTACTTGACTCGCCAATTCGCATTATCCTTCTTCCATTCATCGTACTCATATTGCGAATAGAAGGATAGTGTTTTGGATCCTTTGGATGCTTTGACAATTGGAGTTGCCATATACGTAATGAATCCAGGAATCTCAATGAGCTGATGCCAAAGTTCATGGAACATATTAATGAGCAAACCACGAATATGCGAACCATCATAATCCTGATCGGTCATGATCAGAATGGAACCATAACGCAATGATTTGACATCTTTGTACTTCTTGCCAGATTCCAGACCAATAATCTTTTTCATATTAGCAATTTCTTCTGTTGCCTCGATCTTCTTGGAGGTCATATCTTTGACGTTGAGTAGCTTACCACGCAAAGGGAATACGCCATATAGTTTGCGTTGTTCTTGGGACAAGCCAGATAGAGCCATTGCCTTCGCTGAATCACCTTCAGTAAGGATCAGTGTACACTCATGGCTACGATTGGTACCGGCTAGTACTGCGTCATCTAGCTTTGGGATACCGGTAATTTTAGTAGTCTTTTTGCCGTCAGTCTTCTTAAGATCTTTTGCGTCCTTGATATTTTGTGCTTCTAGGACCTTATCGACAATGCTCAACTTTGCTACGACTTTTTTCAGGAAGTCTTCGGAAAGTTTACAGGTTGTTTTAGAGGTCAAAACTTCCTTAGTTTGAGAGCTGAATGCAGGATTCTCAACAAAGCAATGGATGAATACTGCGAGGGAGTCGCGAACGATTGCGGGTTTTACTTTGATTTTCTTTTTAGTATCGATGTAATTTACAATATGCGAAACAACTTGATTCGTAATCTCGTCCACATGTTTTCCACTGCGAGTCCATATGCCATTCACAAAGGACACACTAAAAGCTTTGTCAGTGGGGGAGTCTGCCAAGGCAATGTTCCAGTGGAGCTGAGGATTATCGGTGATAATTGTAGCGTCACTGTCAAGGTACCAAGAAGCGTAGGTGGTGAGATCTTTAAACTTGATGTGATTATCGTTCCAAGTGATCTTGACGTCCTTACCAACAGTCATAGCAAGGTCATAGACCCGCCTCTGGATTACAGCGATAGTTGGTTGAGGGATTGAATCCGTCCAGCCAAACTTCTGAAAGTCTGGAGTCCAAGTAATCTCGACAAATGGTTTAGTTTTACAAGGTTTTACAGTTGGAGTTCCAACTTTTGACATGTTATTTTCAAATGTCTGATTGTACTTGAGTCCACGTTTGCCATCTACAATAGTAAGTTCAAACTTTTTAGAGAAGATGTTTACAAGCTTAACGCCATAACCATTCTTGCCACCAACCAGCTTCTTTTCATCTTTATCGTAGTTGGTTGATGTTAGGAGTTCACCAAAGATTAGTTGGGGGATATATACGTCATATTCAGGATGCTTTTCTACATCAATGGATTCACCATCATTGCGGATAGTGAATGTTGTTCCATCAGAAGAGATGTTGATATTCTTTACAGGATTCTCGGACTTATTCTGGCGAAGGCGTACAACATGATCATGAGCATTAACTAGAAGTTCATCAATCAGTTTATAGAAGCCAGGATTGAATGTCACAGACTTTGCTACAAATGATTCTTCTTCTACAACGTAATGTTCTTCCACCGAGTTCTCAATGCTCCCAATATAGGTATCAGGAAGGCTGAGAATGTGCTCTCGGTGAGTATGTTTGCGGTATGTCTGAGATAATGACATTTTGTTGAGGTTTGTAGGAATAGCTACATGTAAATTCGTTTTCGTGACCGAAAGGGAACCAGTTTTCGTGACCGAAAGGGAACCAGTTTTCGTGACCGAAAGGGAACCAGTTTTCGTGACCGAACTGAAAAATGGTGTTTTATACACTGAAAGGGATTGAGTAGCAGAAGCGGTTTTTGCGTGTAATAAACACCGCAAAGAAGTCGTTTATAGTCTTCTTTGCGGAGTAGCTGTCAACGGTCTGTTGTGCCTTTTCGACTTTGTCTGTTAGGTGGGCGATGAGATCTTCGCGGGGGCTGCTTTCAATCGCCTTTTGTAGTACCATTTTCGCAATGTCTAGCTCAAACTTGGCCTTCTCCATTGCATATGTTTGAAAGCATTGTTACAGTAAAAAAGAAATCCATTTTTACTGGGCTCGCATCATGTTAACGTATGCGTTACGGTCGGTATTATACAACCGCACCAGTCCAGCTACCACTTTTATGCGGAATGACTGGCTGGTTGACATACGTTCAACAATGAATGCTTTGAACTCATCTGGTTCTTCTTCGGTTTCAGCTTTCCTCTTCGTAAATAGGGAGCTTACATCTTCTTCCGGTTCTTGCTTTAAGCAGCACATAGCGGTTGCAGTAGCAAACGCCATGAATAAAACGCCAGCTACAAAGCTTACAGAAACATGAATTGGGTTCATTTTTTGGTCTAGATAACTGTAAAAAATGTAATCCATTTTTAGGAGTTCATTAGCCATGCGAATGGGGCTGTTATGATGTAGTAAATGACTACCGAGATGCTCACAACAATTTGTAAAACAAGGATGTACCTGTTACATGTCCGGTAGATCGCTCGGTTGAGTTCTTGCTCAAACATGCGAGGATCAAGCCAGGCGACGAAGGCGAGTACAGAGACTACAATGAGCACCATCATTAAGTGGTCCATGGTGGCTGTAATAACCTAAATTCTATAGTTATTAATTCCATTTTTAAAGAGAAAAATCGCAACGTCTTACGAGATCGCGGCTACTAATAGGGCGATGAGAATGACGGGAGCGAAATAGATGAGCATAAATGCCCAAAACAGGTAGTTAAGGACAGTGGCCATCATTTTCACAAAGTGCCAAAGCTGATCTAGTAGCATGACAATTATCCACACAATCATGAGGACAATACACTGAAGCATATCAATCATGGAAAGAAACCCCAATAAAAGACGATCCAGTATGTTGGAAAAGAAGTAAATAGCAGACATCCCAGTACTGATAAAAATACTATATTTTCCAATTCCATTTTTACGTTGTGGGCTTAGAAGAATCAAATGCCTCCAAAAAAAGTGAAAAAGGTTGAGCCAGTGAAAGAAACTCCGGTGATATTTTTCTTGCGAATTCCCGTTGAACCGGATAATAGTATCATTCCAGTTGGAGATGTTATGACGTATGCTGACATTCTTCATTCGGTTGAAATATCAAATAATGCACCCCGATTTGATAACGAACTTTTGAAACCAATTCTGGAAAAAATTGATCGTATAAGGGAGTACTCAGAGCATACTGCATGCTTTTGGTGCTGCCATAAATTTAATGGTCATCAATTTGTATCACCAATTTCCTATGAAGCGTACAAGCACATATATACGTGCCAAGGAAACTTTTGTTCACCCGAATGTGCATTAGCGGATCTTTATGCAGAACAGTCTATTTCTGATGGAACCCGTTGGGGTCGTCATGCTTTGCTAAACCACCTATATGCATCTCTATATAGTGATTGTATTTCACCAGCTCCGCCTCGTGCACTATTGCGTATGTTTGGTGGATGGCTGGATATTGAACAATTCCGGAATTACATCCATAGTACGAATGATGTTGTTCTTTCGGCTCTTCCTCCGATCAGAATGTTATTTCCATCAATGAATATCCAAGGTCCTCTTCGCGATGTCAAGAAATATGTTTCGTTGTCTAATGATGTCGTTGAAAAGGCATCTGAATCTTTGCGTCTGAAGCGTACTAAACCAGTACATGTAAATATTCCAACTTTGGATATGTGTATTCCGTCTAAACATTAAAATCTTACTTATCCCAAATGAATGGACAAATTGTAGATCTCCTGAAAACACAACTAATATTGGGTTCTGGCGGAGGTATTAAGTCATTTGTAGCTGTTTCGATGTTTGAAAAGTTGACGCAGACATTCCCAATTTGGTCTGCTTATTTATTTGGGATGTGTAGGCGAACTAAAACACATCCAGTTGTTCCTCCACCAAATAAAGAAATCAGAGCAGAGATCTTATTTGAACGTCAGAAAGAAGACAAAAAAAGTAGTCCAACATTTTTTCAGAATCGTATGGATGCTGTAATACATTCAGTATCCAAAGTTTCTTCTGTTCGTCACTTGCTTTCTATTACTCATCACGACTATCTCCCACATGAGTTTGATGCTATTAAGATTGAAGCCGATTTGTACTTTCAGCTCCTAGATATTAAACACCAAGAAGGCAACATCGAAGGATTAAAATTCAAGATATTTTGCTATGATCATGAGAGTCTGTTTCTACAAAATTATGTCGAAAACTGTAATACCGATTACGAACGTCATATGGCAAATAAGTTGGGTACTAATAAGTACTTCTTTAACATGATGGTTCAGACTAAAAACAAATCTGGAATTCAAAACCCACTACCAACTTCTCATATCGTGTTTACAAAGCATAAGTTTACGACTTCTAGGACCTTTGATAATGTATTTTTTGAGCAACGCCAAAATGTACGAGATCATACTGAGTTCTTTCTGAAGCGTAAGGATTGGTACGATGCAAAGGGAATCCCTCATACGTTGGGATTTATGTTTCATGGCTATCCAGGTTGTGGTAAGACATCAAGTATCAAAGCGATAGCAAATGTTGGACATCGTCATATCATTAATCTTCATTTATCCGAAATCAAATCTAAAGAGCAGCTAACTCATCTGTTTTTTAATGATGAGATTACTGTTTTAGACAATGGAAAAACTGAACGTTATACGATCCCAGTAAGTGAACGCATGTATGTAATTGAGGATATTGATGCAATGGGAGATGTTGTTTTGCGTCGTGAGCTAAAGCGTCCTGAAGCAAAGAAAGAGATCAAGATGGATGAGTTTGGAAATATTAAAGAAGAGGAGTCATGTCCCATTGATTTATCTTTTTTGCTGAACCTTCTAGATGGAACTTTGGAGTCAAGTGGGCGGATTATTGCTATTTCGACTAACTTTCCTGAACGTATTGATAGTGCGTTAATCAGACCTGGACGAATTGATATGATTGTTCATTTCAAGAAGTGTTCAGTACAAATACTTCGTGAGATGGTATGTAGCTTTTATGATTTGGATAATGTTGAGATTACAGATGAAAGTCTTCATGAGAAGTGGTCACCAGCAGAGGTAAATCAGATCTTGTTCCGTAACTTTAAAAATATGGATACTGCCTTGGAGGAGCTTCATAGTTTGAAACCAAATGATCTGTATGGATTTACTCCAGAGCCTTTGAGCAAAGTGTAGTAATGATCTCAACATATTTCCAAACTGTTTCCTTGGTAGCAGGAGACATTCCTTGAATATATTGCTTAATTTTTTGTACAATGTTCAGATCAACATCTTCACGAGCTTCGTAATCTTGGTTCATGAAGAATGACTCATCTCGTACACGAATCTTTTCACCAAATGGGACAACAATTTCAGACTTTACAAAGTTGACAACGAGCATGGGGTTGGCTGTTTTCATCATGGACAATGTGGTAATGAAGACAGGAAAATCTTCATCATCTGGGTACATGTTTTTTAGTTCGCCAAGAAAGGCATTGAACTGGTTGAAGAACGCTTCGATAAGAACCTTCTTGGACATTTTTTGTTATTATTAAGTACGACTAATACCAGAAAATTCGTTTTTACGCTGATTTTGGAGAGCCTCTAGGCGGGCAGCAGTATCATCATTTCCACTAGTTTTTGATTTAATTGTATTTTCTGACTTGGTAGGCTCGGGACCTGAAGTTTTGGTCATTCCACCAATAAATGTATATAAGCTATTGCCATCTGCAGCAAATGCATTAGGCGTATCCCACATAGAGTACGCTTCAGATAAGCGTCCTGATCCTTCAAATCCCCAAGCAGAGATATCTCCAGTGGGGGCAGCACCAGTAGGAGCTCCATCTGCTCCCTTTGTAGGAAGTTCTGATCTAGAGCTAGTAGGTTTACTGATATAACCAAAAATTTGCTGACCTATTAGAACATCTTTGGTATCTGGCACATATAGGGTCGGCACTTTCTTCAAAAAGGCAGGAATCTGATTGCGAGCAAGTGACTCTACCAGTACAAACTTATATAATCCAGATTTATTCAAACCTTTTAGAGTCTCAATAATCTGCTTGCTATGGGGGCAGCGTTCACTATAAAACAGGTATGGTTGGGACATTCGTTGTTTCAAGCAAGGAAAAAACGGATTGACATGATAACGAAACTGTTATTATAAAACAATGGCGGCCTTTTCTGTTTCTAAGAAAAATGATATTCACATGACTTCTGAATTCCACAACTTTCCTGTAACATTCGTTAACGGTATGCGTCGTGTTGTACTTTCAGAGATCCCGACTGTAGTCATACGAGACGTTCAAATTTTAGAAAACACAACACAGATGCCCCACGAGATGTTAAAGCATAGGATGGAGCTTCTACCCGTCGATGTTCGTCATACTGATTCAACCATCATTCGTGATGCGTCTATTCGTCTTCGCCTTCATCCCCAACCCGAAGATACAGTTGTGACTACAGATGACTTTGTAGTTGAGTCAGGTCGTGAACATGTTCTTATGCGTGATCGTGATTTGAAGACTCCTCTGCTGTTTCTTCGTGTACGCAAGGGAGAGCAAGTATACGTAAAAGCCAAGCTAGCAGTAGAGAAGGCTTCACAAGTCTGTACTGCGTCTATGTCTTACCATGTAGACCCTGATCGTGCAAAGACTGATAAAGAGAAGTATGTTGAGGGTGGAGGTGATCCTCGAGTATTTGATAACTTTTATGTACAGCGATCATATTCCCGTGATGATATTGGTCGTCCTAATTGGATTGATATCAATATTGAAAGTATTGGTGTCCTGTCAACAAGTGAAATCATGAAGCTAGGAGTGATGGAGCTCAAGCAACAAGTCGATTCGTGGATGACTAATGCATTAGAGAAGATTACCCATGAAGCAGAGAAGAACGTATATCACGTAAAGCTTGATCAGGGTGGACATACGGTTGGAGCCTTGCTTCAAGAGGTAATTTATCACTCTCGAGATGCCAACTTCGTCTCGTATGACATTCCTCACCCAATGAAGCCTACAATGATTCTTCGTTGGTGTTCAGATAAGAAGCCGGAGATTCTTCTGAAAGAAACACAAAAAACCATCCACGAATATTGTGAGATAGTAGAAAAGGGACTATAGAATAATGGCAGACGTCCTAGTGTTTGATCCAGCCGAATTCGAAGTTTTAGAAACCTTCGACTTCGAAGAAGAAGTACAAAAGCCCGAAGAAACTCGTTTTTTCACTCTAGATGCCCAGCTTACTGATTTCTTTGAAAAGACTCTTCCAAAGGGTAAGGTTAGTAAGCATGATATCAAAGAGCTTCGTACTCTAAAAGATCGCTTGAAGATCGCATATAATAGCTTGATTATTGCTACTGAATCCGATTACATAATTAACTCTGCTAGAAAGAGCATCAATGTTCCTTGGATAAATCCTGTTTATTCAGAATTTGATTACAAGACTTATTCTTATGCGAAGCAATGGGAACCTATCTTTCAGCAAAGACGTGCTACAAATTATTACCCCAGACTGATTGGTGCATTACCTAGACCTTATACCAGCACTGAAGATGGTCGTTTGCTATCGGAAACAGCTAGACTTCTGAACATTGAAGGAAAAAAACCAATCATGGGTCTTGGCAACTACTTAACAACCAAAGGTATCATTCGAGATGATGGACTATATGATACGATTACTGTTGAGATTGCTCAAACTGCAGATGAAATCAAGACACTTGGTTATTACTTAGGAGAACGTCCCGAGCTACCAAGACCCTTGATGGACCACCCCTTTCTGAAATCACACAAGCCATCCTTTGTAAAATCTGATGTATCACTTCTGGATTTGTTCCCAAATGTTTCAGCGATTATGGAACATGCTATACCAGTGAGTACAGACCCATATGGATCATCTAGTCTGCTAAAGTTGTACGATATTAAGCTATCTCAGATATCTTGGGCAGCTTGGAAGGAACGCTTCCCTCCTGTTGAACGGCAAGATGTTCCTATGCCAATCAAAGAGCTGAAATTTAACAGAGAAGCACCAGACACTCCTGGTGAAGTCCTTACTAAGATATATAATGTTGAATGGAATCCTGGTTACGATTCTAGATTGTGGCTTTCGAAGCAAGTAGATGGTGGTTACTTTGTAGCACGTATTTTACTTTCAGAGGCAAGTTCATCGGGAAGTCTAGCAGCTTCTCCTTTTGCAGATGTACCTGTTGCTTCTTTTCCTGAATCAAATCCAGAAATATGTATGAATTTGGTATCCAGCTTTGATTCATTCCTATCATCTGGATTATATCGCAAAGGACAATGTATCCCTGTTAGTACAATTCTTCAAGAGAAGATTACCCTTGCATATAAAGATCGTAGAGTTTGGAAAGAATCTACTAAGCATGATATATTGGTTGGTTACCAAAAACTATTAAAGTTATTCCAAATTGAAGAATGGCAAGATAAAGAGGAAAAATATCCCAAGTTTGATCATCTCATCAAATCAGAACGATATCAAGATGCTTTGGCTATTCAAGCAGATCCCAATCGCGAATCAGAAGATAAGGCAGAAGCACTTGAAAAGATTGTACGTGATCTGACACTAGAAAACCGGAAATATTACGATGTTCCTGGGCAGTTTGTACTATGCCTGCATACGATTGAACTATTAAGAGGAGGGTTAGATGATCGGTTTAAGTTTTATGCAGAATGGACTGTTTCTGTAGAAGGAAGTCGCGTATGTCGCTTTTGTGGAGAATCTATAAATGCTGATACATTTGTAGCTACAAAAGAGTACGATTCGGAAGGACACTTAACGGCAGATTACTCTGCTATTGAAATTACCACAGGTCATGTTACAAACTCATTAGTTGAACTAAAGAAGCTGTTTGATTCTGAAAATGCAGGCGAATCATTGCTTTTTACTATTCTGACATTCTTACAGGTTATACCAGATGATAAGCAGTTACTACCACTACTTCATTTGATCCGAAAGTTATCTGCAGGCCTAAGAGCACGGGCAGCTACAAGCAAGACTATAGCAAAGGAAAAGCAGGAATTAGTGGAAGGTTCTTTGGGTATTGCGGCGGCTGTAGTTCTCTTACAAGCACACAACCCATTCCTTGTACCAAAGAGAAGCATAGGTAATCGCCCATTGAACACGTCTGGATATCCTCGTGATTCAAATAACCCCGAAGATTGCGTAATATTGAAGTCAATCCTTATGTTGCTTAGAAAGACTTTTGAATCGTTCCCAGGATCTTATCGTGGGAGTGTAGCAACAATATTGCGTGAAGTTCTAAAACAATCCAAATCATTACAAGAACAATCACTTCAATGGATTAAGTTCTTTGCTGAACAATTCACACCTCTTTTTGAATCAGCTCGTGAAAGGTATGAAGTTCCTGAAGCCGAAGCTCCTAAAAATGTGATTGTATTACCGATCGAAATGGTTGATGATCCATCATACAATCCTGGTGAAACTTTAGATGATGAGAAATCAATGTACTGTAAAATAAGACGTGTAACATCGTTGTGGAGTACAAAGAAATCTCCAAATGTGTCTCAAGAACAACATATTTTACATTCTAAAATTGAACCATCTCCAAACAGTGAATTAGTTAGTCCTGTTGATAATACTATTTCTTCTGTACCTGTTTCTGATAAAGAAGTTCGCAGACGTGTTGGACTTGGTTTACCAGGAGGATTCCCTGCTTTGACCGAGTTTGAGAAGTCTGCTGATGGAGCTGCATTTGTCAGTATGTCTTCCAGACTTCTAACTATACTTGCTAGATCAAAGGTAGCTTCCAAAGAGCAAAAAGTAATACGTGATGGATTATTTAGAATTGATATTTCTGAGTCCGATTCTATGATTCGTGATATTGCCAAAGGTTACTTTTATGAATTGATGACTCTTGTCAAGGCAAGTCCTCCATTGACTCGTATGGTAAATGATGCCATTAAAAATGACCTAACATTGAAGATGTTGTTACTTTCAAAAGACGCAGCAGAAAAGGAGGACTTTGAACTTGTTGCGAAGGAACGCAATACACTAAAAGCATCATTGCGTTCGATGACTGATGTTGAACGCGATTTAACACGACAATTGCTTGATCTTGGGTTGGCTGACTTTATTATCACAAATGTCGATCGTGAACGTTTTGTACGAGAATTAAACTACAAGGATCCTGTGCTTGAAGAAGAGTTTCCCCCAGATGAAGATGAAGAAAAAAGAGACTATGTTGAGAATGGAGACCAACCACAAGCAGATGATGGAACACTGCTAGAAGTTGATTATGGAGATTATGGAGATCGGACAGTTCGTGATTACAATGATTATACAACTCAGAACGGTTTTGAGGATGAAACATTATAATATATAAATGAATGGAGTCATGAAAAAATCAGTTCTGTCTACATATGCTTTGCTGGGATCAACAGAGACACATTACCAAATTTTGGTACCTTGTAATTATAATCATACGTTTCATGTAGCTGAATGGGTTCGTAAAGAAGATTTTACTCTAGTACAACCTTCTCGATCTGGTAGTTTCTTTTCTTATAAAGTTGAAGACGCTCTTGAAACTGTCTGCGAAAAGCTGGATCAACAACATCTAAAATAAGCGGATGAACCTTGCGTGTTTCTTTTTCTACTCTCATAATTCTCCCAACAATCTGGTCTACATCGGGCCTGGATGTTGCGATAAGCAGAGTATTTAAAGAAGCCAGATCAAATCCTTCCTTACACATTGCGTAAGTTGCTATCAGGATACGTTTAGTCTCACAAAGTATAGTCCGTTGTTCTGATTTTACTTCACGTCCTAAAATCCCAGTAAGAGCTTGTATTTCGGGTGGAAGCAAACTGAATAGAACTTTGGTATGTTCTACACGATCTGTGAGTACAAGTATCTGCCTATTTTGTTCTTGAAAGACATCTTTTAGGATTTCTACTAGGAATTGATTTCGTGGTTCATATTCTACAACTTTGTTAATCATCAAAGAAGTGAACATGACGTTTGCATCATTGTAAATAATTGTATTAAACTCCTTATTGGGTGGATCAAATTCAAAGTACTCAACCTTTACAAGTTCATCTACTTTATCAGCTGTATCAGATTTGTACAACATTGGCCCAAGAAACCAATTAATTACGTGCATTAGACGATCTTTGCGTTCAGGAGTCGCAGAAAGGCCTAGCATATATTTGGATGTGATCTTTGGGATAGATTGGCTGAATGCTTCAGAGGCAATATGATGACATTCATCGACGATTACTAGCCCTATATTTTTGAATGTAGCAGGAGCGTACTCTTTCATGGATAATGATTGAAGCATGGCTACAATGATATCTTTATTTTCGATATCTAGGACTTCACCTTGTACACGACCAATTCGGGCATCTGGCAAGAATGCTCCAATCCTTTCGAGCCATTGATCACGTAGGAATGTATTATGAACCAAAACAAGAGTTGGGAGCTTTAGTTGGCTTGCTATGAACAACGCACAAACAGTTTTGCCTCCACCCGTTTGAAGAGATATGATACCATCATGTGGTTCTGGTTTCAAGAATGAATCAACTACTGGCATTTGAATAGGGCGTAATGATCCTTTGAAGTTCCAGTACTTGTATGGAGTTTGATCAACATCACGAGTAGAAGCTGTGTATGGGCCATATTGTTGGATACCATAATGCTTTGGGATGTACAAGTGTTCTTCAGATTCTTGAAATACCTTGTATCGAGGAACAAATTGGGGTTTTACAAATACGGAAGGAACATATGGTTTGACAGTTAGGACTCCTTTGATATGGTGGGCATTTTCAGGTTTGGATATCCGATAGCCATGGATAGTCAAAGCCATTTTGTTGTAAAAAGATAAGTTTTAAATTACAATCCATTTTACAAATGGATTTAACAGTTTATAGTCCACAGTTTCCTAGAAAGAGAATTGGAAAAGATAATGATGGAGGTTATATCATTATTGATGCTCCAATTAAGTATGATTTTTTAATAGGTGCTGGAATAAGTGATGATACTTCCTTTGAAGATCATTTTTTAAGTTTATACCCCAATTTAGAATGTCATGGATTTGATGGAACTATTGTAAAAAATCCTTCTACAAATCCTAGATTTACATGGATTCCTAAAAATATTGGAAGTGGGCCCAACGAAGATGACCTGATTTCTTATCTAGAAAAGTATTCTGACATATTTCTGAAGATGGATATTGAAGGACATGAAATCGCATGGGTTGAAAAACTAACAGAAAAACATCTAGATTCTCTAGCACAAATTGTCATTGAATTTCATGTACCATTTGGCGAAAGACAGTACGCAGTGATGAAGAAAATACAGAAAACGCACATAATGTTTCATTTCCACGAGAATAATTGCTGTGGGTACCGTGGTAGTATTCCTAATGTATTCGAATGTACATTCTTAAATAGAAGATATGTCACTTATCCGGTTTTGGTAAATACTACACCACTACCTATTCCAGGTCTTGATCAGCCTAATTTACTTGTACCTCCTAGAAAACGCTTCTCTTTGTTCAAGAGATAATTGTATTAACATGCTTGCTAAGTCTTCGAGATTCTTGAGCAAACCTGGAATCTTTTGAAGTACTAAGTACTGAACGACATGAAGCAAGGGTAAGGAAATCCACAAGCAAATTTACATTCAACGTATCTTTTGATACTGTTAATGATTCTTTGGATTTTGTATGAGTACCTTCTGAACCACCCAAGTTATCCACTTCTGTCAATACAGGCATACTCGTGTATCGAGCTTTCCATATAGAAACAAACTCGGTATCATCTGAAACAGCTATAAATTTAGTACCGTTTAATAACCCAAGACCTACCATACGAATATTTACTCCAGCCATTCGATGTGATTTATCTATTTTGGTTGCTCTATCAGTCCCACGCAAATGAATACCAATCTTATCTTTCAATGCGTATTTTTGCTGGCGTTCTTGGACTTTATGGATGATTCTTGGATCAATAACTCTAAAAACATTACCAAAAAAGTCATTATTTTCATAAGCCCATCGCATACCAATCGAGCAATGAACTATAACATCTTCTGAAAATTGTTGGTCTTGAAGAAAACCTATATTGATTTCAGAGATATCTGCTATAATATCAGCGGCTAAGGTAGTTTTCAACTTTCCTTTCCAAAAAGCAGGATATACTGTTGCATCTTCTGGTATATCATCTATAGATTTCAAAACAGGCATATTTACTAGATTAAAGTATGTATAAAATGTTTCTCCATTATGAGACCATATCGGATCAGTCCAATCTACATAAATTTGTAGATTGTTAGCAATTGCGTATTTAACACACATTTTCAAACTTTGAAGTCGGTCGCCAAATCCCATAGCTCCTTTCACAATTAGATATCTCATTAATATAATGTTGAGAACAAAACCAGAATTATGGGAACGTGTAAAGGCAGAGGTGACACGAGGATCTAAGGGAGGCTTACCAGGTCAGTGGAGTGCACGCAAAGCTCAGTTAGCCGTTAAGTTATACAATGACCGCGGCGGCAAATATATTGGGAAAAGAAGTTCACGTAATTCTTTGCATCAATGGACAGTACAAGATTGGAGAACTAAATCAGGGAAGGCATCATTAGTTACAGGTGAAAGATATTTGCCTGCCAAAGCTATTAAGCATTTATCATCAGCCGAATATTCTCGTACTACTCGGAAGAAACGAGAAGGATTGCGTAGAGGAGAACAATTCACTAAACAACCAAAATCTATAGCAAGAAAAACACGTCGTTACCGAAAGTTTTAATTCGTGGTAGAACACAAATGAATCGAAGCTTTGATTATAATGGTATTCAAATTGCTCCTTCCAAACCTGTACAGAAACTTGTAAAGGTTTCAAAAATTTTACACGTTGATTCTGGAGATCGGGATAATAATTTTTATCCTCAAAATGGAGATTTTGTAGTCTATCTTCCTCGTGTATACGAACGTGTAGTTTCAATTAATATCAAAGATGCGGAGTTTCCGATAGTAACTAGTAACTTAAGTTCATGGCTTGGTACTCCTAGAGATGGAAAAGATTCTTCGTATACATTAGCTCAGGCCTACTTTTTTATGGAAATTGAAGGTCTGAACAAATCTGATGAGACATCTTTGTCTGCAGACCGTTCTGCTTCAGCGGATTCTGTATTTGCCAAGTTTGTTGTATCTGATCCAGCAGCAATAACAATTTATAATGAGAGTTCATCTGCTCATCAGACGATTGATTTCCGTCCTGCTATTGGACGTCTTGATAGACTTCATTTTAAGCTTCGTGCACATGGGATGAGCAAGAATCAGACGCTTTATTGGAAGAATGGTAATGAGTGGAGCATCACTTTGGAGATTGAGACGTTAGAGAACTCGTACGATGACTTTTCAAGCATAGAGACACGTATTTCTGATCGTGCTTAAAAAATGGAACTCAATGTTCCTACAACAATGTCTACAAAATGGATAACCGGAGGCCAGCTGTGCTTCCACACAATACACACTATCACCAAGCAGTGATAACGAAGCGAAACAAGATATTGGCCGTTGGTCATAACTCTGTTGGCTCCCGTTCAAAGGGTGTTGGCTTTTCTCATCAAACAATTCATGCAGAACGCGCAGTAGTGAGAAATCTTGGTGATCTTTCACTACTTCGTGGTGCCACACTTATTGTGTACCGCTACAATGCTCATGACCGTTTGTTGGACTCAAAGCCTTGCTCAGAATGCCACGTCTTTCTAGAAAAGTGTATGAAAGAGTATGGCCTCCGCAAGGTTGTCTACTCGGTTGAGAAATAAAAACGGAAACGTTTTTAAATGGTACTGAATCACAAAAATGTCCGGACTTACGGATCAGCAAAAAGCTGAAATTGAGCGAGAGCTCTCTGAGTTTTCTGAACTCGAGCGACGCAAAATGACTGTTGAAATCAATGAAAAAGATCTTATTGCATGGAATGATGCTCTTCCGCTAATGGGTGCAGCTTTGGCAAATGAATGCCAAGCATTGATAATCCACGTCTTCGAACAAACTGAACTCATCAAAAAAATAGTTCAGGCAATGGAGTCAGAAGACCAAGAAAAGATTGAGACTGCAAAAAGTACATATGCTACTTGGAACTTAGCTACACGCAGAGAATTCCCAGTTGAGCGGATTGTTGCTTTTGCAGACTACTTTGACAATGAATGGAATAATGACAAATGGGAGACCTAAAAATGGAAAACTTTCTTATATTCTTATTTTTAACAAACCAAGAATGCCATGGCCTTTTAAAGACTATGACTTTTACGGTAATAAATTTGCCGATGTTGGCGAGATAATGTGGTATGACAGAGAAGATATACAGGAAGCACAAACAGAATGCGTGATATGTCTTGAGGCAGAGAATGAGATGTACACGAAGTATGCTCATCCAAAAGCACACTCAGAGGCAACTGCACAAGCATCTGTCAAGGCAGAAGAGCTGGCAAGCAAAGAGAAAGATACAGAAGAATATCTTGATTATTATACCTTCTATTACGGAAGGGAATACATCAAGATATACAAGGAACTGTACAAAAAATACAAAGAAGAGTACAGCAAGACTGTGTTGAGAAGATCATGGAAAGAAGAGGACAAAATATGTCCTCATCATCTGGAATCTATACAATATGAGTTCAGTTAACTTATCTCAAGTTTTTACCTAAATTTACAAAAGTATCAAACGTAAAAATGAAGAACACACCAGTAAAGATATACAGAAGCATATCTTGCGTTCCAGGAGTTTCAGCTCCCATATTTTGCTGATCAAGAAGCTTGTACAGGCGTTGTAATCTAACTTCATGAGCTTCTGCTTGGAAGGAAGGAGGAGCATACGCAAAGGTTGTTCCATCATCAGACGGGTAGAAAGGTTTGGTACCGCCAGACTTAGTTATACCAAAATGTTCCTTTAAAGGAGCAACCTTTTCAGGCTTAAAGTTTGATTCTTCATCATCTTGGACGATGGGAAGGGAGCCAGTAAGATCGTCGATACTTTTCTTCATGACTTTCATGCTATGTTCACCACGCTTTCTGGGATCTGTGAACACGCGTCCCTCTTGTACAGCGTCTCTTTTGGGTTCTGTTTTGGCTATTCCATGCGTTTTTTTAGGCCATGGTTTGTCTGGAAATACGTCATCCAGACTCGAATAGTTCATCTTGTTCAAAGGATCATAGAAAAAATAGCAGTAGAATGAACAAATGAAGATAACACCAGAATACTTAGTAATTGCTGGAATAATAGCGTATGTTGCCTTTTTCACACGCCCTCCTCCTCGTTTTGTTCAAGTTGTTCTAGCAAGTCCTGTAGGACAGGTACTTGTGCTTCTAGGCGTTGTATTTGTATTCATGAAAAATCAGCCGATTGGTCTGCTTTTGGGTGTAGCATACCTAACAAGCTCATACCCTGTGCTTGAATATCTGGATGCATCCGAGCAGAAGCCCAAGGATAAAGAACAACCCAAATCTGGAGCTCCTAAGCCCGATCTTGCTAGCATTGGGAAGCTTGCAAGTATGCTTGGAGGAAAGTCTGGGAAGCTACCCCAAGAGAAGGGTAAGGATGTAAAGTCTCCCCCTCCTCCATCAACAACTGTAAAGCCTCATTCGGATCCTAAAGTGACAGAGAAATTTAGCATGTTCTAATAAATGGTCTTACACCATGTACATCATGCAGTTGGATTTTTAAATCAGAGTACTGTATTTTCGGGGATCATGTTATTACTGCTAAACGTTGGAAGCAGATTCATTATTCATGAACTAAGTCACGATGATCGCGAATATTCTGAGAATTTGATTCTTCGTAGATTAGCTATCTTTGCTGTATGTTTTGTAGGAACCAAGGACATGTTGACATCGATTATTTTAACAGCCGCATTTGTAGTACTATCAGCTGGGTTGTTCAGAGGCAAGGGACCATTCTCGCGGGAAGGTATGGAATCTGGTGCAGAGAAGGTAGCAGTTTCTACTGCTGCAAATAATCCATTTGATGGAACGGCATCTAGTCAGGATCCAGGATTGTTTGCTAAGTAATAAATGGGTGGAGGACTATTTGGAACACCATTGTATTTGAATCCAAAGTGTTTGATATTTTCTGGATTTGTTCTCATGGTGTACTGGCTACCTCATCCTAAAGCATTTGCCCATCGTTTTGTTGCGGCATTTCTTCTAGCATGTGCTTCATATATTGCTTTAGCCTGGTATGATCTAATTTTTGACTGTAATGATAAACTTAGAATTACTGTTCTTGGATGGTTGTGGGGGTGGGCCAAGCCACCCAGCTATCAGAAGCAGTTTGATGACCTTCCAATCAAGTACAAGAAGATAGTCAGAACAGTTGATATTGTAGTTTTGCTTGTAGTCGTAGGAGCATTTATATATCCTTTTGTTCAGCGATAAAAACGGATGTAAACAGAATAATGTTAAATTAATTAAAAGCCCACCATGTCTGTCCAATTCGTCAAGAAAGAAGACGACTACGCTGCTTTCTACATCGCACGCCTTGAGTCTCCGACTGGAGGAGTGTACGAGATTGACCCATTTGCCGATGGGTGCCAGATGGAAGTTTCTCACCAGACAAAAGGTGGCAGGAACGGGTTCGGACTAAGCATCCGATCCGGCAAACACCAGAAGGTTCTACACGTTGGAACTTGTGGTGAAACGGAGTCCTTTCTTCGACTGATCAAACGCGAGCTCAAGCCGTGGTTTTGGGCACAGGAGTAAAAACGGATTCTTTTTTTACAGAATAGTACTGTTCAGGATACGATAAATATCCTCGATCTAAAATGATTTTGATTCTGAGCTTTATTGCTTAAGATAAACTTCAAATACGATTGTCAGATATTTATTATATCTCGGAATTGTCTTGATCTTACAAGACATAGGAATTACAGTACACCAGGCATAAGAACCTGGTACATGTGTAATACAGTTTAATGCGGAAGGAGTGGGCATTAAATAGGTAACGTTGGCCTTAACAACCGAAGATAAGGAGTTCATGAAGTTGAACACAGTAACTGCGAAGGAGGGGCAGTTACCTGAAAGTGTAACAGAAAGTTTAGTCACCAACGCCGGAGAGAACGGTAAATCAACAAGTGAAAGGGAGTGTTGGTCGTTATGTAACGTTAAATACATCGTTGGGTTTCGTAAAAAATCAAGAGTATTACAAGATTAGCTATCAAGTACTATTCGTAAGAAGTGTAGGCATACATTTTTTAGTCAAAAATTAAACATACTTCAACATGCTTCTCACACTGGTTTTGGGATTCAAAAATAGCAGTAATTCCTGCAGGTATAGGACTCACATGGACGTTGTGTCGAATGATACAAGGTCTATTTATTACTTCGCGGACAATGCTGATAACTTCATGTAATGATACTTCCTTTTCACAGCAAGGGTAGTTATTATTATAATCTTCTTTTGCTACCAAAAATTCATCATACCAGCACAAGTATAGTTTTGTACTGCCATAATAGTCAATATCAGCCAATTCATGGGATATTTGCTTTTTTACTTCCTCAATTCTTGAAGGATGAAACATTTATTAGCTTACAGGCGAATACTTACGGAGTTTTTACCTGTTGAACCTCCCTTCTTAGCAGAGGGAGCTAGGGTTACCTTTTTATCAGATTGGCTTATACCTGCATTTACTGACTTCAAGAGATCAGAGATGTCATTTGGGATTGACGGAGGCTTCATCTCTACGCGGGGCTGGACAGCTGCTTGGGGGGGTTGAGGATTAGGACGTTGAGGAAGCTTCACAGGTGACTTGATAGTCTGAGGAGCCCGCTGGGGAGGAGGAGGGATCATAGAGCTCATGAAATCAGCAAGACCTGCCATGGGATTGTTTCCACCAGTGGCCATAGGAGGAGGAGCAACATGTGTTCCACGCTGCTGAGACTGTGACTGCATTGCAGCCGATGCGAGCTGGCGAGCAATATCAGGATTAGACTTGAGTACCTGATCAAGATTAGGCACAGGTGACTTCTGAATCATTTGATTTGTCAGATGAACCATGTACACCATCATACACGTACGAATAGGAATGCGTACAAGTGGGTGCATTCTCAGCTTGTCACCATACAGATCATATAGCTCCTCAAAATCCTCCTCCATGTCACCAACCTTCATCTGAGCAGCCTCAGATAGCCCATCCAACTGAAGACCAAATGCCTTTACCATCCCTACATTCTTTGAAGACCACTCCAGACCTCCCATACCGGTCACGAACCACTCAGAGAACTGCTGAACTGTACGATCCATATCCTTCTCCTTACGGATGAACTCCAACTCCATCTCCATCTCCTCTAGAGAAGAGTCCATAGTGAATCTCTTACGCAAAGGAACTCCCAGCTTAGCTAGACGGTCAAACTTGCGTAGAGTCTCATACTTCTTGCGTTGAACATGCTCATCAGACATACGCGTGCGGGAGTGCGAAGGCATAAACGGTTCTGCATTCATATTCTGAACACCAGACCACGTCTCAGTCTGGCCTACAGAGTCCAGATTAGGCATAATATGAGGAGCTGAATCCGTGACATCAACTGCAAAATCAGGAAGCTCTACCGTATCCAGATTTGGTAGCTTACTATCACTACCTGCCATATTGGGATTTATAAGCATATCTAAACCGAGAACATCCATTTGTTAGTTAGTGACGTTAGGGTTATTAAAACTTTAACGCATTTAACAACTTCTCAAAATATGACTTCATGAACTCAGGAGATAAAGCTTCTTCGGCAAACTTCTTTGCTCGTTCTGCTATTGTCTTACACTTCTTATCGTGAGCCTTACACCATTGTACTTTCTCTTCCAGATCAGATAAATCTGGTTTTATTCCAATATAATGTTTACCATCCTTCATGCGATGGTCTAGCCAATGAACATATGGACTCTGAACACGCAAAATAACCGATCCTAATAACATCATTTTCAACAACCGATAGGCAAGAACATTACCATCCACATGAATAATATATTTATGCTTTGCCTGTTCATCAAGTGACATAAATGAAACTTTGGGAATGTTAATATTTAATTCATCTAATCCGTGCTCAGGATCAAAACGCATAACTCCTCTAGTCTCTACAATCCCAACATCTAACAAATCGGATTTCATTGTTGCCAACTTTAGTCTCATATTGGTATCTACTGTATATCCACAACCAGTAGGACTTCCTCTGAATACTGCTATCTCTTTTTTAGATTCCCAATCTACATTTGGTGCCTTATAAGGTTTGAAGTATAACTCCATATCATCGTACGTTGGTATAGGAATATCATAGTATCCTTTCTGACTCGAATAAGCAAACATAGGTAAATGATCAGGGAAGTTATATTCACCTAATGGTTTAGATCCAGAAACCATCTGCCAAGGTTCATGACCATCCTCACGTAGAATTTGAGCATCTGTCAATGAAAATATGTATGCTCCCTTGGGTACTTTGATGTCCTTAATAAATTTAGGGAATTCAGAATTTGTACTAGACTTAAAAGGTTTCAAGATACATTGCATAATCCTCCACTCCTTTGATCTCAACGTCTTTATTAGACGTTTCTTCTTTTCAGCTCTCATGGTTTTGTTTAGGCGTTGAGTGAGATATGGACGTAGAGAAGGAGCTGTTGAATTGGATTCAAGTTTGGTCACCTCTGCTTTGTCCCCATCTGAGCAAAGTAAGTAGCAGTTGTGATGAAGCTTCTCAAATATATACCGTAATGAATGTTCAGCAGTTGTAGTATCTTGCTTCCAAGGTCCTTTAATTTGTGGAGGAAATCGGGCACTTGTAGAACCTTTGTGTGTAGAATTCAAGAATGGTTTGACATAATCAAATGCTTCTTGGAATCCTGTCAGAATTCTCATCTTGTTATTAAACAACTATAAATGTTTGTTAAATTGGACTTAAAACAGGTAAAGGAGTTACCGCAAAGTACTCCTATTATACTTGTCCCGTTCAGAGACAATGCTGAACAAGAACGAGCAGATCATCTAAAAAAGTTCATCTCTCACATGTCACGGTACCATCCGGACTGGATGATTTTAGTCATCGAACAATCAGATGATGACCGCAAATTTAATCGTGGAGCTCTGCTAAACATTGGCGCACGAATCGCACAAAGAATGAAGGTAGATCATATAATCTACCATGATGTTGACTTGATTCCTCTAGCTCCATTGGTACCATATTATACCGCTTTTCCTGAACAACCTATACATGTTGGTGCTGTATACAAAGATAAGTATTCAGGTGATGGATTTATTGGCCAAGCTTTATCCATATCTCTAAAGGATATCAAGAAGATTAATGGATATCCTAATATGTTTTGGGGTTGGGGAGGAGAAGATGATGCTATGAGAAATCGGATGAAAAAGCATGGATTGAAAGTACTAAGACCCGATACAGATAAGGGGTACAAGGTCTTAGAACATAAAGATACACGAACAATTCCAGAAATGAAGAATATGCATAAGTGGGAAGATGTCAAAGGTGATACAGGTAAGCATGGATTTAATGATGTCCAATGGAAAGTTCAAGCAGAGAAAGATCTGGCATCCAACGCAAAGAAAGTTACTGTTGAGATTTACACCTCCGGATAATATCCTCATACTCTGCTTTGGTTTCCAGTATAAACGCTTTATCATCTTCAATCTCGACATTTGCGGATTCCTCAAAATATGGTGTAAGAATTGACTTACCTTGCCATACAAAATATCCAGGAACAACCGCATGATGCCTCTTTCTGTTTAGCTTCAAAGCCGCAAATCCCATTGTACTTTCGGACAGTACAAGATGTCTAGCATTCTGGAAGCAATACATAGTCTCATTTACATCTTCATTTACATAGGTAAAATCTCCACCAAGCAGACATTTTGCGAGGCTTGGTTGATCTGAAAAGATATATACAGGTCCTTTTGCGTTCTGTATATGTTTTAGGTAGTATTCTGGTTTCAGAACAATATAATCCTTTGGAGCTCCTTTGCGGACTTTCTGGTAGTTCTGTACAAACTTGTCGCCTAACCTAAAATGTACAAACAATCCCTTAGCAAGATCATATTTACTCTCTAGATATTGGTATTCGGGATTTGGAGTAAACCATTTCTTTGCTTTGTGGAACCCTTCGATATTATGAAAAATATCATTAGTAACTTCTAGTTCGGCTACATTTCCTTTTAATTCGTCATACTCTTTCCATTTGATGAATCGAATTTTTGGGTGATCTAACAAATCTGGATATATTGCGAATATCTTTTCTTTAGCAGAACCCCTTTGGTGATGGGATTGTTGATCTATCACTAATAGTGTATCTCTAGGATGTTTATGAAGGAAGTAAACCAAAATAAATATCTTATTACCGATACCATTAATCAATCTTAGGAGGTATTCCATTATATCTACTTGGTATTTTCCATGAACCATAATCCTTGTAAGAAAGCGTCTGCTAGATCGTCCTTCTTTGGATGTTTAAGCATGTAATCCTTCCATTGAGCTGGTACCAAAGCGGCAGCGTGAACAATTCCAGTTTTCTTACGACCCTTATAAGTTTTGGTAGCATCATCTACTGTGACCATATTAGTCAATTTATGAACAGCTGAAACTCCTTTAGTAGAATACCCATGACATTCAAACCACATATGCATCATTGCCTGAACAGCCATCATACGTTTATCAGGTTGTTGCTCAAAGATTACTTTATGAGAACCTGTCCAAATCCCAGTACGTGATTTCAATGATGTATTAATCAGAGGAGCCAAATCAACAACGCTTCCTTGTTTGCATGATTTTACACATCGCTTCCAAACACGACCAGCATAATGAGAGTAAAGAGCGTCTACGAGGGACTTCTTGGTAGTACCCTGAATATCGAACGCCCCAGCTTCCTTCTTCAAATCCTCTAAGGTCTTCTGTGACAGGGATGTCTTTGTACACACCCTGCCGGCCTTCTTGTGGACAGTACACGCATATTGTTCTCCTTGCTTCCAGTTTGCTGGTTTGCGACATTTAAAACACTTAGGATTATCGTGGCCAGCGCCTTCGGCCATAACATCTATGAGATCCCAATGTAGAATCCGAACATCTTTGCGACTTGTTCCTTCAAGAATACAGAAAGCTAAATTACGTAACCCAACATCGAATGATACAAGCTTCATTGTTACTTGTATGGGGAGACTGTAAAAATGGATTGAACAATTTTTAAGTGTAAATAAGCAGAAGAATGTTAACCATTCGAATACCTCCAGATGTAGATACCACATCACCATGTGGAGGAAATTCAGCACCCAAGGCTCTGCCTATTTTTACAGTAACATTTAAAAGCAAAAATAAAATTAGATATTTTGAAAAGGAATTCTTCTTTAGGTGTTCAATCCCATATTATAGGAAAAATGGATTTCTGATATACAGATAGCTAAGAACAAACCATGTCTACCATTCTTGACCACGCAATGGGTGTTTTCTGGACTACAACTGGCCAGTACTATACTGCCCTTCGAAAACTCCAAAAGAACCCAACCGACAAGAAGTTGATCTCTGATTTCAGAAAGATCAACCGCGTGCGTAATATGATGATCGAGAAGCTCAACAAACTTACATCAGGGTTGCTGTGAAACAATGTACAAGGCAACAAGCAATGTCATTGAAGCATCTGTTGAAGGATCATGAGCTTTTTCAAGTGGTAAATGATCTGCCAGATGTTTTGATTCTTCATCTAACTCTTTTTTTATGCAATCAAAAGTTCCTGCTAATTTAGCAGTTCCACACCTCTTTCTGCTTGTAATATTCCAATCCGCAATATCATATACTTCCTTTGGAGATTCATAGTTAAAATCATAATAAGCAGCTGCATTCTTTAATGCATCTATGTCTCCAGTTCCCTTCACAACGATTACAGATTCAGCATAATGTTTCATAAAGGTCTTGTACCACGAAGGAGGTTTGTGATGAGCTTTAATATTTTTATCAGCTTCGTATACCTTGATACCTTCTTTTAGGGCTTCTTGACCTTCTTCTGACAATCTTGAAGCAAAGGAAGATCCCCAACCCAATCCTAATCTAGATTCGAGACTATCTAATTTTCGGGCTGTAGCATCTGAAACAGTCGCGTACTTTGCTATAGGAAATGCTACATCACGTTTAGGTTTAGAAATAGTTACAAAGAATGGACTATTAAAAGACCAAGAACCATCTACATTTTTGGTTAGGAGAAATCCACCAATTTCACGAGGAATGAAAAAGAAGTCTTCTTGTGGGGGGAATGTAAACTTTTGATCACCAGTTTCACCTAATACATGCCAGAACTCGCAATCAAACACTAATACCTTTGCTTGGCTGCCAGCTAGTTTATCTAAATTTTTGTTAAAGAATCTCATTATCTTTAAGAGGATGCTTTTAGAAGTTGGAGAAGAACTGTCTTAGAATCACGCTTGCCATACGGGATGCCTTTCTTGGACAGAAGGTCACGGAGTTCAGCAGAAGTCTTAGTCTGAAGATCATCCACATCAACCTCTTGCTTCACTTCAGGGATCTCAACCTTATCTACAACCTCTACTTGGTTCTCTTCTGCTACAGATGCTCTGTCATCTTCTATTTCATCATCAGATTCCTCTACAGTTTCAATTGGAGCAGGCACAAGATGGCTTGCTACAAAAGAGGATAGAGAACTGACAACGGACATCACTTTGTTCTGCTGCCAGTACATGTAACCAACCATACCGGCTAGTACTAGAACCATAGTTGCGAGTACGAGGACACTGACATTGAGGAAGCTGCTCATTTGAAGTTTTATACAGACAAAAGCTTCTTTCTTTAAACGTAAAGGATGCCGACTCCAGACGCGTCTCAGTTTACACAGATGAAAAAGTATGCCGCTATTAATACTGGAGATAAGGGACAGGTACAGCAGAAAACTATAACTCATTTACACCAGCCTGTGCCAAGTGTGACACAACCGGTAGATTTTCTTGCCTCATTTAGCAATAAAAATGCTAATCCTCTTAAGTTTACACCAATTAATCGGGTAACTGGAATTCAAGCAAAGCCTAAGGTTCCACAAGGCAATATACGCTCTCCTTAAAAGTCTTCATCAAACTTAATGGTCATCTCTGCTTGGGAGAGACCAACACCAGGTTTAGAATATTCGGATACCTTCTTTTCGAAGAAGTTAGTTTTACCTTCTAATGAGATCAGCTCCATAAAGTCAAACGGATTTGTGGAATTGTATATCTTCTTTTGACCTAGTTGAAGCAGGATACGATCTGCTACAAATTGAATGTACTGGGTCATATCACGAGCATTCATGCCAATCAAAGAGCAAGGAAGTGCTTGTGTAATGAAATCAGATTCAATGCGTACAGCATCACATACGATTGTACCAATCACATCAGGATCTAGTTTTTGAATCATCTTGTGATACATGGCGACTGCAAACTCGGTGTGTAGACCTTCGTCACGAGAGATAAGTTCATTTGAGAATGTCAGGCCAGGTAGAAGGCCACGCTTTTTGAGCCAATAGATTGCGCAAAATGATCCGGAAAAGAAGATACCTTCTACGCATGCAAAAGCTACTAAACGGGTGGCATAGGGACGATCATCACTCATCCAATTCAGAGCCCACTTTGCTTTCTCGCCAATGCTTGGGATTGTATCGATCGCTCGAAACAGCTTGTTTTGCTCATCCTTATCTTTCACATACTGGTCAATAAGCAGAGAATAGGTCTCTGAATGAATACCTTCCATTGCGTTTTGGACACCATAGAAGAGTCGTGCAATTGGTGATTGAACTTCTACTTGGAATCGAGAAGCTAGATTTTCTTGAACAATACCATCTGAACCAGCAAAGAAGGCTAGTACGTGTTTGATAAAATGTTTCTCTTCAGAGCTGAGCTTCTCCCAATCTTCCTTATCTTTGCTGAAGTCAATTTCTTCGACCGTCCAGAAGGATCCTACTGCTTTCTTGTATAGTTTATACAGGTCTTGCTCGGAGTCCTTAATAGGGAACAAAGTGTAGCGTTCACCGAGAGAAGTGGTAGAGGCATCAAATAGGGGTTCCATTTTACTATTGTGGGGAAACGAATTAAATACTTCCACCTTAAGGAATATAAATATGAGTGGACCAAATCCATTTTCATTATCAAATGCTCCTGAGCACAATTTAGTATCAAAGGTTGTCAGCGTAATCGGGACTGGGGTTCATTATGATGTAGCAGTAGACTTGGTGGATATTGATACGGCTTATATGCGTCAGGTTGGGTCAACGGGACATCCTGTACAGCAAGAGTATGTAACAAATCTGGGATCAACTGGTTATCCTGTAAAGCAAGAGTATGTAACAAATCTGGGATCAACTGGTTATCCTGTACAGCAAGAGTATGTAACAAATCTGGGATCAACTGGTAATCCGGTAACTCAGGCATATATTGCCCAGATGGGTAGTTCTGGAGCTTCTGGCAATGCTTATTTCAATGACATACATGTGGGTGGAAACATATATTGGCATCATTTTGTGCCTGATATTGTTGGGGGTAGCGGTAGTAGTGGAGGTTATACGCCAGTTGGTGGAACTGGTATTCATGTAGATCTTGATGGCTACACTGCAACAGTCTATTCAAATTTGGTAGCTGGGCCTGGTATTGGGTTGACGCTTACTAGTAATGATTGGAATATCAGAAATACGGGGATTCTAGGAGTAACCGGAAGTACATTTGTAAATGTATCCTATACAAATCCCCAGTATCCCGTTATCAGTTTTGCAGGTGTTACTGGAATCCAAGGGATTTCTGGTGGCACTGGTATTGCAGTGAATAATGCTGATCCACTAAATCCAGTGATCAGTTACAAAGGAATTACTGGAATTGCAGCTGGATCAAATGTTGTAATTGATTTTATTACGAATCCGTATGTTCCTATAATTAGTGCGGCTGGTGGATCTGGCGGAGCTCTTCCGAGTGGTCCTCCTGGTGAATTGATTTACTTCACATCAACTGGTATTGCCGCATCACCAAATTTAGTCTATAATGGGACAGTTCTGCATACTCCTTCTACAACTATTCAGACACCTGGACAGACTGGTCAAATAAGGCTTGAGACAAGTGGTCCTGATTCGTATATTAGTTCTGGCAGTATCCCTACGCCTGGTTCGGGTAATTTGCTAAACATTGGACCTATTGGAACTGGAAACACTGGTATCTATCCGGTAGTTGTAGTTGATACAACAAATCACTATGTGGGCATTAATAAGGTTCCAACAGTTGAACTAGATGTTGTTGGTAAGACTAGACTAACTGGTGTGACACTAGAATATGGCATTACAGGAATAAATCCAATAAGTGGGTCAGCTTTGCTTGCTCCGAGCACACAATATATTATATATGGTTGGGGAGCTGGTGGCAATGGGAATAATGGTGTTGGTGGAGCTGGAGGGTATGCAGAAGTTCAGCTTGCTACTGGATCAACGGGACATACGTTATCATGGGCTCAGATGTTTGGCGGTGAATCTGGTGGAGGTAATGCGATGGTAGTATCTTATGCTGGAGTAACATTTTTGTGGATTCCTGGCGGTGGTGCAGGTATATCTGGCGGAACAGGTGCAGCTGCTGGTGAAGTACAGGGTCTGCCTCTACCCGAAGGAGGTATAAGTGCACCTGGTACTGCAGGAGCAACAGCTTCTTACACTGTTACAGGTAATTGGGTGTATACTACACTTGCTGGTGCAACACTTCCACCCGGTGAAGTCTTCAATGGCGGAACAATCGGAGGAACCTTTGCTACAGTTGGTGCAACTGGTGGAATGACGTTCACATTCCAACCTGGCGGTCAAACTATTGCCCAATTTATGTCATCTGCCGGAACAACATACCGTGTTCCTCCAGGAGTAACTCTGACGATCAATTCAAACTTTGCTTCATTTCCTAATTCTACGTTTGATAGTTTATCTAATGCTTTATCAGCTGTTCCAGACGACACATATATTTTAGTAAATGGTGGAACAGGTACAACAAATATCGGAACTGGAACTGCTATTTACAATGGTTGGCCAACTGTTACTGTCCCAAATGATTTTTACCATGCACAATTAAATACTGGTACTACTGGCATACATACTAGTTCTGGACAAGTAATTTGGGAGTCAGGCAGTTTAACAATTCCAGTATCAGGTGCTACATATGACTGGTTTTTCACGTATGGAGCAGGCATTACTGAAATATCGGCAAACCAAGTGATTACTCTAGGCCCTTCAGTTAGTGTACTCTTTCCATATGTACTGCCAACAATACCAAGTGGAAGTATTGCTACAGAAACAGTTCAGAATGTTCCTGCTGGATCTACTATTACAGTTGCTAATCGTCGCCTTGTTAATACTGGGAACTATGCAACAGGTAATACCGGAACTCAATATGGTGGTGGAGGTTTTACGGGTGGTGGAAGTCCTGCACTGGTGACTGTTCTACCTGATGGAACAACACTCGGATTAAATATACCTGGTAATATGCCAGCTGGTGGAGGAGCAGGATCTTGGAATATTCTTTCTTCAGTACCTGATGCAGTAATAACCCCCGCATATACAATTGGCGGTTCTGGACCAAATCCGTATACTGGCACCTACAATCCTTTAGGAACGTTTGGATCTGGTGGTATTACTGGTGCAGGATCAGCAGGAGGACTTGTTTTAAATGGAATATCAAGTGATCCTATAAAGTCATTGACTGCTACAGGTCTTTCTCAATTTGAATACGTTAACATTTCAAACAACTGCTATATTCAAGAAACAGCTATATTGCGCATTAATGCAAGTGCTCAGTTACAATGTGCTGGACAAGCAACCTTTTATGGTCAGTTAGTCGCAGCAGGAGGATCAACAGTAAATTTTGGAGCAACATCTAATGTTATACTTCCGGGTGGAGTCTGGATGACCGACGGAGCAGGAAATAGTAGAATGCTATGGGGTTTTTCTGGAAATAATGCGACATATTTTCAATCACCGAACGGTTATATTTTTCACAATGATCTTGGAAGTGTAGGACTCATTACTATTGACAACTCTGGGAATCTTACAGCTACTGGAAATATTTCTGGAAATGACATTATAGCAAGATCAGACATTCGTGTAAAAGACAACATCCAAACAATAGACTCTGCGTTAGACAAAGTTCTCAAGATGCGTGGAGTCTACTTTACCAAAAAGAATGAAAAAGGAAGACGTACTGGACTAATTGCTCAAGAAGTCGAAGAGATTCTTCCTGAAGTTGTTTATACAGATGATACAGAAGACAAGCTGAAGTCAGTATCATATGGAAGCATAGTAGGATTGCTTATTGAGGCAATCAAAGAACAACAAGAAACAATTAATGATCTTAAATCACGATTAAGCCATTTGGAATAAGTCGATAAGTAGTTTGTCCATTAGCACCCGCTTGAGCACCATTCCAAGTAGACGCATTTCCACTATATTCGATGTTTAAAGTGTTATTCCCAGTCAGGTTTAATGAAACCGTTCTAGTACCAGTGCTTGTAAAATGCTGTGTAGTTCCGTTCTGTCTAATATATAAGTTAGGGCTATTTGTACCTACACTTCCTCCATTTCCTTGACTATTTGCATCCAAGTAAAAATCAAGTGTTATGCTGGTTAATCTGTTACCCGTAACAGTATACGATATGTTCCTAATTCCAACAACTGCTTGTACTCCCCAACCAGCCACATTAGCAGAAGCAAAGGCAGCTTGAGGTGCGAGAGTTCCAGTAGCAGAAGTAAAATTACCTAAAAAAGCAGTTAGATTTACTGGTGTAGCTACTAGAACTCCTGAAGTTATATTCGAATTTGGCCATCTATACTGGTTTACTAAACTTAGCTGACTACCAGATGCTGTACCAGTATATCTTTGTAGAACAGTTGAAAGGTTCAGATTACTGGCTGGCAGTGCCATTTTATTATATCTTAGAAACCAACTTATGAATTGACAACGATGATACACCAGACGCATCAGATACTGGTTTCATTTGAGCTTTAGATCGGAAACCCATTACATATGCTACAACGCCTGCCACAATCGTTTTTGGTGTATGCTCGAAATCATTTTCAGATTTGGTAGAAATATCGTACAACAATTCAAAGATACGATCACGTTGTTGATCATTTAGAGTTAAAGCTGCACACAACCGTTCTGCAATACCAATCTGGGTTTGGAGAACTGTATTTTCCTCTACACTAAATCTGGCAACAGCCTTACAAAGTGAACGAATACTTACGCGGAATAGATCTGATACTTCTTGGTGAGTACGCGAAGCTCCATTTTTACGACATGATACATATACAGCTGCTCCCATTAATGCTCGTCGAGTTTCTCCACGAACTTTTTGAGCATCGTCCATAGATTTGTACAATCCGCATGCATCCATGATAACAGCTTTGGGTAGATTATGATGATTACATACACTTTGAATACCATCAAAGATTCCCATCCACGATCGCTCGGAGTTAGATGATAATGACCATGTCGATAGTCTCTGCAGTGATTTCATTCTGGTATTTGTAGATGCAATTCCACGAAATGATATTACTGATCCATAAGATGATTCAGGAAGAAGGTCGGATGTTGTGAATCCAGTACGGCCTTTTTCTTCTTTTCCATCGTCGTAATTACGCCATTCGGCTCCTTCATCAATGTATCGGTCTCCAATAGTTCCACAAGATTCACAAACATATTCTCCATCATCAACTACGAATGAGTGTTCGCACATGATGTTTGGTATCCTTTGCTGTGACATTAATTCTCTTCCGTTTTACGCGGAGGAGGTTTGTACGAAAGAGAAAAATCAATCAGAGATCCATGCTGCGGAACCCAACGTCTTACGTGAGGACCCATATATTCTTCGTGTAGGTACTTGAGCTTCTCGGTTAGTTCGTCTAAGAAGAGGAAGATAGCAAAGATAAAGAAGATACCAGAAATGTAACCGTCCACAAGAGTATCTAATTCTTTGCGTACAGGGAAGAATGGAGGTAATTGCTCGACAATATGTGCACTCCAAAAGGCTACTACAGCAATAATAATAATCTCAATAGAAACATCGGAGAATTTGTATAGTTCAGTCTGCTTAATCCACTTCTCATCAAATTCATCAAATATGTGGTAAAACATGTATGAAATAAATAGACCAAACAATGTGTACAAAATTGCTAGCAATGCAGCATTTATGGTTACGCCAAACTTTTCAGTTAAGTTCATTTTGAGTACCATCCTATTGTATTATCATTGTAGAAAAGTTGGATCATACACTTGTGGACGATAATTTGTGACTAGCATAGGCTTGCCTAGATCTTTGGTTTTTACAGGTTTTAGCCAAGAAATAAGCAGATACTTTTCTTCAACGTGCCAAACCCAAAATCCAGCTTTTAGGAGTTCTCCAAGCAGGTAATTGACTGCGTCTTTAAAGTTGTACAGTGGGTACCCAAATACGAAGGATGGAACTTCGAATAGAATGTAAGGAGCATTTGCGTTTCTGATAGCTTGTTCGCGTACTTTCCCTTCAATTTGGGCAAGTACTGGTTTCATGGCAGACATTTTGTACATTCTACGCTCCTCTTGCTCGTCCCATACTTCTCTGGCTTTCATCATGGTAAACTTTCCTTATTAAATGGTGCCATTTAGAATTCTTGCGTTGGGCGGTGGAGGCACTAAAGGATTCTTACATATAGGGGCATTACATGAACTAGAAAAACAACTAGGAAACTTAACAAGATATTTTAGCAAGGGTATTTATGGTTGTTCAATTGGATCTATTCTTGCTACCGGAATTGCCTTTGGGTTGGATTCTACTCAGATGGAACGCTTATCCAGGAAATCTATGAATTTTGGATTTGTTCTAGATGATCTTAAGGTAGCTGCTCTTACACAAGCTACCACAAAGAAGGGTCTGTTTAATATGGATGCATTCGAAAAACATGTTTTAGGAGCTTTTGATAGTGAAGGTATTGATTTGCGTAATAAAGTTTTAAATGATGCTAAAATTCCATTATTTATGGTTGCATCCAATATGACAAAGGGAATACCTACTATTTTTAAAGGCGATGTTCCCATTATGGCCGCGATAAAGGCATCATGTTGTATTCCAATTCTATTTCACCCACAAGTGATTGGTAAAAGTGTATATATGGATGGAGGATTGATTACAAATGAACTACACAAACTGATACCGAAAGAACTTCAAGCAGAAACTCTTTCCATATATTTAGTTCATTCAAGTCCACATATTAATCCTCATTCTATAGACCGCATGTCTATTATGGATTTTATTTATAAATTGTATAAGACCACATGCTTATACCACCACACTCAGAATCACAATGACAACATACTAAGTTTATATTATGCGAGTGGATCTGGAATAAAAGACAGAGATGATGAAGAGAAAGAAGAAATGATAACAATTGGTAGATGTTTAATGCGTAACTTTTTGGCCAAGCGTTCCTGTTAAGAATGCCTCAAATGTAGCAGGATCTGGGATTGCCTGAAGAGTATAGACTTTATTAGCTGTTTCTAATTTGAATGTTGGGAATTCTTTGATATTGTACAAGGCTGCTTGTCCTTTATCAGCCTCTGCATCAATTTGTACAAAGATGATTGATTTACCACCATATGTGGCAGATTCATTCCGAACCTTCTGTTTGAATGAATTCCAAGGTTTGAATGCCTTCTTTGACCAAGGACACCAAGATGTATAGAAGAACATAAACTTAGCTTGCCCTGCTTCTAAACCATTATTTGCGATAGGAGGATCTTCTATGATGAATTTACTACCTGGGTAGTATCCAGCTAATAGCCGATAGATAGCTATCACGCAGACAAAAGTTAGTACAACTATTAATACGGTTGAAAGTATCTCATTCATTCTTACCAAATGACGGGTATAAAAGTTTAGCATCTTTACGTTCTTGTTCAAACCATTGCCGATATGCTACTTCAGGAGTCAAGTTCTTACTGATAATTTGGGTTGCGATGTTATAGGTTTGCCTTTCGGGTTCGTAGGGTTTTGGTCGGATTCTATACCATTTCCCTTGTACACGAATTGCTGGAACCATTTTTTGAGTGTCAGTTTTGGCTTGGACAGTTGATTCCATTCCTTAAATGTATAGTTGTTGCTCATAGATAAATTACATCTCCCACATATTGGTACCAAGTTTTCCAGAATTGTTTCACCTCCTTTTGACTCAGGGATATCATGACCACATTGAAAGTCAAATACAGTGATCACATTCTTACACCAAGTTGTCGCACACTTTCCAGAATATTTCTTATCAAAAATTTTCAGCCATACTTGTTCACGCAGAGCTTTAGGAATTTTTTGCTTGGAAGCCATTGTATAATAAGACTGTTAACGTGTAAAATGGATACAGAGGTTGATACTGTATTAGATGTAAAAATGGAGGACGAAGGACATAATCGTTATCAACGTCTTCATGCAATTGTTCAAGAGATCAATAGTACTTCATTAGTTCGTACTGCAGAATGGTACGCTGAACACAATGATCTACTTCACATGTACGATAACCACTTCAGGTCTGGATTTTCAGATTTGAATCCAGAGATTACGAATACACAATTTCGTGCAAACTGCTGTATGTTGGACAAGCTGATACACAAACTAATGGGAGAGTACGAACGCTACCGTTGGTTTGGGTTGTATGATTACATGCAGTTCAATAAAATTGCAATTGAAGTTGTGGACTATATTTGGGAAAATGCAGACACGCGTGAAGATGATATCAGCAGTATGTTTAGTACTATGTCTGTTTAAGCAGGGAAACCTACAAGACCAGCACCAATACCAAAACCAGCACCAGTACGAGCAGAGGCTCCTACAGAGGGAGCATATACATCAAGGATGGCAAAAGTCGCCATAGCCGTCAGCGAGATCATGCCGATCTCATTCATTTTTAGCTTGCCAGAGAATACATACGCCGCAAACGCAACAGCTACACCCTCTAGAGCGTACTTGACTAGGCGTGTTACAATATCAGACATGTCAGGCATCAGTGAGGGAGCTACTTTCTTTTTGTCGTCCATTTATATTCTATAAACGAATAAAAGTAAATGACCATAATTACTTTTTATTCATCGATTGATCCCGATGTTATTAAGAAATATAGCATCTACAATGCAGGCGAACGTCAATTTGATTTTTACTTGATGTCTTACCTAAACTCACCTGATGGTTGGTCGCAAGATGGTTACTTCTTTGAACTAACCGAGAAATCTAAAGCAAGAGTAATGATTCGTCTTTCTTCTTCAAAAACTATTCAAGAAATTTGTGGACTTCCTGGGAAACTATCTTGTGCATTTTTGGGCGGGAGAGATATGTTCTTATGTGCTGAACGTTGGTTTGAAGGAGCTCCCAAAAGTAAGCTGAGTCTAGAAGACTATAGGCAGTACATGGTATCTCATGAGATGGGCCATATTTTGGGTAAAGAACATGTAAAGTGCCCAGGCAAGGGTAAGCCCGCTCCAATTATGCTTCAACAAACTTTGGGCATTGGAAAATGTATTCCGAATACAGATGTAAAGGAATGATCGAACTAAATAGCGTATTTACTACAGTCGGAGTAATTCTAATTGCTATATCAAGCAGTTTGAATTGGATATACCTATCAAAATCTGATGCTCAACTTTATAACTCAATTATTCCATTTGGTTTGAATTTTGTTGTACTCATCTACATTGGCTATGGATTTGTTGTTCTAAATTCGATCTCTTTGCTTGTAAAACTTATTATTTTAACATTTTTGGCTGCTTTATGTTTTGTTGATATCAATGCTATGTACAAGAAACCTGGCACTCAAGCTGAAATTGTTATATCGGAAATTGTTCTGATATTTGGTACACTTGTTCGACTATACTTTATGATCTCATTGAACTCAGATGCCGCTAAATCTCTTTTTGTTATTGCTACTAAACGGGTAGTTGAAAGTACAGTTGGTAAATCAGCACCTGAATCAAGGCCTCTACCAGTATCTGATCAGAAACCTGTTCCTGGATTTGATAGAATTAGTCAGCTATTTTCGGATGTCCTCAAGAAGGAGAACAAGCTGACACCAGAGGAGATACAAGAACAGAAGAATAAGCTGAGAATTCTATACGGAAAAGATCCTGTGGCTGTTGCCTTGACTGGTGGTTCTAGACGCAAGCGTTAAAAAGTCACTTTCAGACATCATGGCATATAATAATAAAAATGCCTCGTGAGACTTTACCCAAGGAAGAAGATGGACAGATTGTAGATTACCTAGAGGAGGACCCCGAGATCCCTACGCAGCGTTATGCGATTATGTCTTTTATTTCACCCGAGAAGGTGATCAAGCAGAAGGAGATGTTCTACTATGAGCGTTTTCTGACATGGCTGGACTACGAGTGGAAGGTGACTGGCATGGAGGGATTTATGGCGTTCCTAGGCAAGAAGTACTCACTGAAGATTGAGGATCTAATGAACGACATGAATGAGTTTAAGAAGGTACATGATGCAGAGGTACGGGCTTCTGATATCCAGGAGAAGTACCAGATCTTTCTAATGAGGCACGAGAAAGAGCTTGATATTGAGTTTACGGAGAAGAATGAGTTTCGCACCAATGTTCGTGGTGTAAAGGTTCGTCGTATCTTTGCGAATCTAGAGGAGGCCCAGATGTTCACGAAGGTTCTTCAGCGTAAGTACCCCCGTGATAACCTTTATATTGGCAAGGTTGGTTGCTGGCTGCCTTGGGATCCTTCTGAGAATGTGATGCCTGAGGTTGAGTATGCAGAGAAAGAGCTGAATGAGATGATGCGCAAATACAAGGAAAATGAGGTCAATAAGGACATCTTTTTCGATGAGCGTAAAAATGAGAAGATTGAGGATCAGAAGAAGGAAAACGCCCGCCGCCGCGAGCAGGCTCTTAAAGATAAGGAAGCAGAGTCAGCTGTGGCTATTCTAGATAATGCTCCTGTTCATCCGACTGAAGGTGCGATTCGAGAGTAATACAAGAAACGTTACAGCATTTTAGTATAAAAACCATTGTCCACCAGTTGGAATATTATAGCTTACGACACCACTCATAGCCAAAGGGGATGACCGTATATCAAAATATTTAAGTGTTGACAGTAAAGTTGGAGGAATATTAATTCCTGAAACAGCTGTTCTTGAGAGATCAAGTGTAGTGAGTGCTGTACAACCCTCTATCCGTAAGGTTTTTAAAGCTGTAGGCATACCTTGTATAGTTTGTAATAATTTACAGCCAGTTAAATTCAGTTCTATTAGTTTCGGACATGGTATAAAGCTAGTCATCACTGATCGATTTGTAAAATCAAGAGTAGTTAAATCTGTACATGCCGAAAAATCGAAGTTTTTTATAGTAGCTGGTATCGAAGTATTTGAATATTTGGGGAATAGTTTTAGAGATATTAGTCCAGTAGGTAATGTAGGCAAAGTAGTCATAGAAGTGCACGTTGAAAAATCAATATTAGTTACCGTAGATGGTATTACATAATTATTTGAATAAGCAGGGTATAGTTTTAGTGATGTTACTGCTGGAGGCAAACTTTCCAGTTCAGACATCGCGGTACATGGTGACAGATCAACGGTCTTCAGTAATGTACAACCAGCTAATTGCAAGCCTACTAGACTAGTAGGTAATGTAGGCAATGTGGCTAGACTACTACAGTTATATAATGTCATGCTGGTTAGTCCTGTAATTACGGGTGTTACACCTGGAGCACTGGGTGTAGGTAATGTAGGCAAAACAGTCATCAATTTACAGTCCGAACAATCAAGTCTTGCTAACGTAGGTGGTAGTA
>TBL_comb47_HYPODRAFT_10000554_pt1 | contig 49611 bp, 59 predicted proteins | sample TroBogypolimnion_40_FD_10682 | JGI IMG/M metagenome (IMG submission 10682)
ATAACCAAATTTAAAAAATATGAAAAATTAGATAATTGGATTTATGGTGATATGGGAAAGAAGCCAGATGATATTTTAAATCCAGCTGCTTTTAGTGAAGAACAGGTGAACAAATTTGATGAATGGACGTTACCTAAACTTCCATATAAAAGATATTTAACTAATTGTGAGTATGATATAATAGCAAGATTTTTTGGTGTAAGATTTTCTTGCAGCAGTGGAATTGATCAAAATGGTTATATAATTTTAGGAAATGGTATAGGTGAAGGTGGAATGTACTATTTGAAAGAATCTTATTTTGATCTTTTAGATCAATATATGAAAGATCCTGAACTCTATATAGCTTCCAGAAAATATAATCTTTAACCTTTTTTTAAATCTTTATAATTTCTATTTAGTTCTCTTTTATTATCTTTTATTTTTAATGATTCTCTTTTGTCCAATGATTTTTTTCCTTTTGCGAGATAAATTGTAATTTTACAAAAACCTTCTTCATTTATAAACATTGTAACAGGTACAATAGTAAGTCCTTTTTCGGCTGTCTTAGTGCGAAGTTTCTTTAATTCCTTTTTTTTAAGTAAAAGTTTTCTTGGTCTTTTTGGATCGTGATTATATCTATTACCAAATTTATATTCAGAGATATGTGCATTATTCAAATACAATTCATTACCAGTAAATGAGCAAAAACTATCTACTAGATTTACTTTACCTTCCCGAATTGATTTTATTTCTGTTCCAACAAGACAAATACCTGCTGATACTTTATCTAATAAATAATAATCATGACTTGCTTTTTTATTTTTTATTGTTATTTTTGATTTTTCTATCATAGTAATTTTTCAATTTCTGTGTAATTTTTGTCAATAATAAAAATGTAATTGTAACCTTCATTTAGGCATGCTTGTCTTTTTAATTGATTTTGTTCTATTTCTAATTCATAAATATATTTTGATTTTATTTCTACTATTAAATTGAATTTTGGTGCATAAAAATCAGGATGGTAATAGTGCTCCTTTTCATTAAAAATATAAATAAATGATTTGGCTCTTCGTATTTCTATTTTATCATAAAATTTATTAAGAAAATCCTTTTCATATGATCCTTGAGAATAAATATTAGTATTTTTATATTTTTCAATTTTAAATCTTTTCTTTTGAGTTTTTAAAAAAATATCTTCATTTTGAGCAGGATACTCAACACCATATCTTTGTAAACAAGTTTTTTTAATTTTTTCTTTTATGTTTTCTAACTCAAAAACATTTTCAACACCATATTTCAGCATGTTTGATTTTTTTCTATCGTCTATTAATCTAATTTTGTTTGTGTTAAAGTGTTCTATTGAAATTTTTCTAAATTCATCGCTCATCATATAGTTTTCGACACCATAGTTTTTTAAACAGGTTTTTTTTTTGATTTTTCTTTTATTTCATTATTTTGTAATGGATTTTCAACACCATATTTTTCTAAACATGTTTTTTTCGATTTTTCTCTATTATTATAGTTATTTTCACCATATTTCATTAAAATTGTTTGCTTTATTTTTTCTTTTACTTCTTCTAATTGAAAAACATTTTCAACACCAAATTTTTTTAAATTGTTATTTTTTAAAATTTCCCGTATTTTTTTAGTTTTCATAGGACTATCGACACCATATTTTTTTAAACATGTCTCTTTAGTTTTTATTATTTTACAATCAGAACAATAATATGTTTCAGAACAACAATTAGTTTGCCTATTATAATTGAGATAATTTACTTTTTTTTTGTTTACTACAAATATCACATTTTACATTTATTTCACATGTGCTACCAGTAGATAAATGTTCAATAGAAATTTTAATTTTATCTTTTACCTTACCTTCATATCCTAGATTGATTAATTTTTGTTTATTTTTACTATTCAGAGTTATCTCTACTTGAGTATCTAATATCATATTTCTTTTTTATAGTATATATTTCTAAATTTATTTTTGTTTTTTATTGCCATTTAATTATTATTTTACCTTTATTACTTATCTCAGGAGAAATTTTTGGTGTATTATCAATTATAGTTTCTAAATCTATAATTGATATATTTGTTTCTGTAGTTGTTTCTACATTTGTATTTTGTATTTGTTTTATTATTTCATTATTTGAATGAATTTTAATAACTTCATTATAAACTCGTTCAACTGTTGGATGACATTTATAAATATTAGGATCTGGATCAACATCTTTACCTATTGTTTCAGGTCTTTCTAAGCAAAATGCAATAGGAGGGGTACTCCTATATGTTCCGTGTTCGGCTAAACTATAAATTAGATCAGATGCACAAAATAATTTACATTGACCTAAAATATATGAATATTTATAATTTTGTGTACCATTTCTATATGGTGCTCTCAATTTTGGATTAATTGAACTACCTAAATGTATAATGTGTGTATCTGTTGTTCCTGCTAAATGCAAAATTCCTGAATCCATTGCAATTGTTATATATGATTTGTTTAATACATGCCAAGTTTGATGAATGTCTATCTTATTAATCAAATTAAGACCATTTTTGATTTTTATATCAAAAACAGGTTTACCTATTTGATAAAAACCGCTTTCACTGGCATCTTTACCAACTGCAACAACTGGAATACCATTGTCATTCAATCTATTAATTAGATCTTGCCATCTCTGTTTTTCCCAAGTCCTTGATGGCCAAGTTTTTGTGGGATGAATCACTACATATTTTTCTGGTAGATTTTCTATTGGTTTATATGTATTAGGATAAAATTGAATTTCCATTTCTTCTGGAAGTAATTGAAATCCAGCACTTAATGCGTGCAGTTGTCTAATATCCGTTCTAGGATGAAGAAAATCTTTTATTTTGAAGGTTTCGATCAATAAATCACCTTCTTCTGTATTATAATTATCTGTTAATGTGATATATGGATAATTTTTTAAAAGATCTGGTTGATGTGTAAACACATGAATATTTTTTTTATATACTCTATTAAGATATTTAATGGTTGGAATAGCACATAGAGTATCACCGATACTATTAGATCCAACTAGTACGATTATTTTATTTAACGACATAAACAAATTATTTTATTTAAACTATATCAAATTATAATTAAAGTTTACAAAAAATATGAGTGAGCAAGAATTAGATAAAGAATATATTAAATTAAAGATACAAGAAATTTTAGATAAAGTACATACTGACCCAAGAAAAAGAAAAATTAAAGTTTTTCCTGACAGATTAAATTTTTGTTGTCCAATTTGTGAAGACAGTTTAAACCCGACAAAAAAAAGAGGCAATTTGTATATGAAAAATTTATTTTTCGTATGTTTTAATGAATCTGAATGTTCACGTTCATTTAATCGTTTACTTAAGACATTTAATATAGAAATCGATTTACAAAAAAAATTAGATATATACAATTATATTGATACCAATATAAGGTATAAGAAAGAGGATGATGATTTTGTTATACATAGATTGGATAGGTTAATAGATATTGATTTTCTTACAACGGCATTTAATGATAATACTTCTTCACAATTTTCAAAATTTATGCCAATTAAAATCAATTCTGCTGCTTATCAATATTTAAAATATGATAGATTGATAGAAAATTTTGATAATATATATGAAGCAGAATATGCGATTTCACCTAAATGGAAAGAAAAAGTAATAGTATTATTGAATAAATCCGGAAAAAAAGTATTAGGTTTACAGATTCGTAATTTAAAATCAAGTAATAAAAGACTCTTTAAAACATTTAATTTTGAAAAATTACATAATATGTTACATCCGGATGATCCTTTGGATGAATTAGAAGCATTATTCTATAATAAAAGATCAAATTTTTATAATATATTAAATATTGATTGGGAAAAACCAGTAACTATTTTCGAAGGTTATTTAGATAGCTTATTTATGAATAATAGTATAGCTGGTATAGGAATAAATTCTACGACTGACACTGAATTTTTATTTTCTGATGATTTGAATTTACGGTTTTTATACGATCAGGATTATATTGGAGTAAAAACTGCACTCTCTATGTTAGAAAAAGGTCACAAGGTTTTTTTATGGCAAAAATTAATAGATGATTTACTTAAAAATAAAGTAGATAAATATAAGGCTAAACAATATCTACTTAAAATAAAAGATTTAAATCAATTAGTTAAAGAAATAAATAATTTTGATACTTTTAGAAAAATAAATTTAGAAAAATATTTTTCAAATGATATTTTTGATAAAATCTATTTGGATTATACTTTATATCTAAAAAATCAAACTAAAAAATGATTTCTAATTATCAATATTACATAAAAAAGTTGAACGAAGGCTTAATCTCTACATATCCCATATCAAAATATTTTGAGAATTTAAAAACCTCTATTGAGTTAATAACGGAATGTGAATTTGTAATTGCTCCAAATTTTGACAAAGAAACTTTTAAGATTGACATAAATCAACATATTTCATTTGATGAGATTCGAAAAATAAATGCGATATGTAATAATTTTGGTTATTTTATATCCAAATTTGAAATATTTATAAATTCAAAATCTAATTTCTTAAAATATAAAAATGATACTTTTGAAAATGATATAAAAAATAATGAAAGATTAATTTTATTTTATGAATCTAAATTTGATACTGAAATAGTAGTTCCACAAAAAATATATCACGCCACAAACATTACACATTTAGAAAAAATAATGAAACATGGATTATTACCAAGATCAACTTCAAAATTACAATATCATTTGGATAGAATTTATTTTAGTTTAACTTTTAATGACTGTGAAAATATTATAAATAAACTTAGAACTTTTGATAAATCAAATGTTGATGATTATATTATTTTGGAAATAGACACAACCAATTTTTATGAAAATAATTTTAATGATTCTAAGACTTTAGTTAAATTTAGAATTGATTCCCAATCTAATGGTATTTATACTTTTAGCAGCATACCAAAAAATAGAATAACTTTACTTAAAAAAATATATCAAAAAAATAAAATTATTCCTTTTGATAAAATTGAAATACAAAAAAATAATATATTAATATATAATAACAATGAATTGAGTTATGAAGTCAATTTAAAAAATAAATAAAACATGAAGAAAGAAGCACAACACAGAATTAATAATTTAATAAGAGTACCAAACGTTAGACTTATTGGTGATAATGTTGAAAATGGTGTTATGGATACTAGAGATGCATTAAAACTTGCAAGAGAAATGGGATTAGATTTAGTTGAAATATCAAATGCTAATCCATACCCTATTGCAAAAATTATTGATTATCAAAAATTTATATATGAAAAGAAGAAAAAAGACAAAGAGCAAAAAAAGAAACAAAAACAAAACGAAATTCAAATTAAAGAAATTAGATTAACACCTAATACTGATAATCATGATTTTAATTTCAAATTAAATCACGCTAAAAATTTCTTAACTGAAAAAAATAGAGTATTGATTTCTGTTTTCTTTAAAGGACGACAAATCAATTATAAAGAACAAGGTGAATTAATTTTATTAAGATTTGCAGATGAATTAAAAGAAATTGGTGTACCTGAAAATTTGCCTAAATTAGAAGGTAAAAGAATGCAAATTATAGTTAAACCTAAGAAATAGATTCTTGATTCTTAAATATAGTTCATTATAATATTTTAAGTAATTTTTCTCTAAATATTTTGTCTGATTCTTTAATATCAAAATAATTATCAGTTAGCCTTATTTCTGCAATATATTTTATTGGAATTCTTTTTGCATGTATTTGAATTTCAGAATATTTATTATAAAATCTATCACCTTCGATAAAAATTCTTCCTTTGCTGGTATTAAACAGACTTCTTTCATTTTTATGATTTAGATTTTCTAAAATTTTAGTTGCTTCAAGTTGATAATCTGAATTTTGTTCGTTAATTATACCAGAATAGATTTTTTGAATTTCTATATCATTATAGATTCTCTTTCTATTTTCAGTTAAACTATCTTCTATTGTTAAGGTGACTTTAAAGTCTTCAAAAATAGAAGGTTTAAAATATATCATAACAGGTCCATGACCTGTTTCATAACCTGAATCATTAAACCAATCAGGTGTACAATATATTAAATCTTCTGTTCCAAATTTTTGACTTTCCAAATATTTTCTTTCTTCCCACCACTTGTCTTTTGGATTGGTTCCTTTGATTTTATCAATATCTATATGATTTTTTAATTCATTTCTACTCATTAAATAACCAGATTCTAAAATTGAAATTGCTGATTTATAAGATGATAGATGTCTTACAGGTGGATAATTAGGTTCATTAAATACTAATCCAATACCTTGAATAGGTTGATTATTAGTTTGATAAGTAAATTCTTTATATTTTTTATTTTCTTTTACTTCATTCCAAAAGTTAACTACGCCGGGACATGTACTATCATTAATATCATGAAACATAACAATTTTAGCATATTGACCTAAATTTTTATAATCAGTTTTTACACCTTCATATGAATGATCGCCATCAATAAATACTAAATCAAAAGGTTGACCTTTAAAATCTTCACTTGTTCCAATATGTAAATTTATATGATTTTTAATATCTTCTGTTAAATGTCTATCTTGTATATCAATACCAACAGATTTTAAGTTTGGATTTTTTAATTCTAATATATTTTTTATTAAAAGATGAGAACCACCTTTGAATATGCCTATTTCAGCGTATGTATTTATGTCATGTTTTAATAATTCTAAAATTGCATCAGCAATTTGTTTTGGTGTTTGAAACATTGCTTCTTCGTGTCTATTTCTAATCATAAATTGATTCCATTCACCATATGCATCTCTATCTTCTACACATAATCCATAATCACATACTAATTTGATGATATCTTTATCATTGATAGATTTTAAATCTAGTTTGGATATATTTTCTATAAGTATTTGGTTTTTACTTTTTTGTGATATATTAAAAAATTGTTCGAATTTTCTCATTTTCATAATTTAAAAAACTTTATTTACTTATATATATATAAATTATATGATGAACAAATTAGAAATATTATATGAAAAATATAAATTTGATTATATCTATATTAATCCTAATGATATTGATAGTATAGAATGGGAATATGTACCTGAAGAATTAATAGATTTTGTAAGAGTAGATGAATATTTAGGTACAATTAAACTTAATAGTGTTCGTCCTGAGAGTGGTATGACCGGATCTGTTAGTGTCATGGTTTTTTATGATAAAAAAATCACTTCCGGAGAAGTGATTTTTAAATATAAATCTATTCAAAAAGAACGAAATGTAAAATTATCAATACTTAGGAGCAAAAGTAATTAAAGTTTTAACAAATTGTTTCATTTCTTTTTCATTCCTCATAAGTTTAGATATGTGAGGAAATGTCCACATAGAAAAATCTGAAAATTTCCAATTAGACTCATTCATCCACACAAAGATTGGCTTATTCATAAACGATTGTGTTTGTAATTCACCATAAGTACCTGCCGCTGCTGCGGTATTTAGACCTAAAAATACAGCATCAGCAAGTCTAACTAAATGTTCATCACCAAACTCAATGCTCGTTGATAATGTTTTCCTTATATCACTCATAGTAGGTTCATATTCTTCTGGTTCTGTTTCCTGTGTAAATGTTTTATATTTTTTTGCCGCAATTGCAAAATCTTTATCTTTTGTTCTATCAACTTCTTTTCTAACTGGGTTAATAATTAATGGCTTAGAATAAAGTTGTTTAGTCTTATTTGGATTTGAAATAAATTGATCTAAATAAATACCATTTACTACTCTCCTAGGATGAATTTTTCCAAATTCCTTTAAATCAATTTCTGGCAACTCACTTTCTTCAAATTCTGGATCACCATGCATATGAACTATTTTAACTTTTTTATCTTTTTCAAATTCATTTTCCACAACAATTCTCCAACCGGCACCCACATCAACCGCCTTATCCATTCCACCTGCCAAATATAATGATTCTAATTTAAACCCCGGATAATTTCTTTTTATATCAGCAAGAGTTGTTAAATCAAAAATATTAAGTTTATCAATTAAATTAACATAAAATTCCTTTTTTCTATTAATTAAATACTTCCAAATTCTATCATCAATCATATTTCTGAATTTAAGTTTGATTTTATCAATATATTCAGAAATAAAATTCTCATTCAAACTTTCACTTGTAGAAGCAATCTGCTTTAATGAATCTCTAAAGCTTAAAATATCTTCAGTAGGAGTATTTTTAAGAAAATCTAAAATATTTAATATTTCTTTTGGTGCTTCAATATTTTCATTTAAAAAATCACCATAATTAGTTATAATTTTCATATTTTTCTTTTATTTTTAATTATTATCTATATATAAATTTATAAATTAAATTTCCACTATCATATATTTTTAAAAATTGTTCATTTTCATCTATTTCCAATTTTTTATATCTCATAAAATCCTTTATATAATAGCAATTTGGTGATGTTTTTTCATAAAGTCTAAAGCCTAATTTATTATAAAAATTTTCCTGATATGACCTATCGATTGTTAAATTTATTTCCTTTGGTTGATATTTTTTGATAAAATAATCAAATATGAGTGATTCACTATTTACAATATTCATATTAAGCTTATTACAAAATCTTAATAATTCATAATTATGATCAAAAATCATTAAACTAACCAAATCTTCATTATAAAATAAACCAATTTTAATTTTAGATTTTATAAAGCCTTGAATATGATTATTTTCTAAAAAATCTTTTACTAAATTATCATTATCAATTTCTTTAATCTCACATTTTGATATATCAATTTCAATCGGTGTTTCATGTAGCTTATTCAAAATAATAGATTTAACTATATTTTGTTTGAATAACCAATCATCTTCCCATATGTGTATTAATTCTATGTTATTTTTTTCACATAATTCTGTTTTATTAATATGATAATCGTTATCTTTATGTTCTTCTGAATGCCAATATAATCCATTGTATTCAAATGCTAATTTTAATTCTGGCAAACAAATATCTAATTCATATGGTTTTATGATAGTTCTATTATTTAGTAATATTTCGTTATTATAATGTTCTTGAATAAAATTTAATAGCATTAATTCATTACCTGAAATGTTTGTTGTTATTGGATTACATATAGTGCAGATTGGAATATTATATCTTTTTCTATTATAATATAAATGAGGGTCTATAGTGAAATTATGATTTTTATTTTGATCACATGAAACTATATAGCAAGAATTTTTATAGTTAATTTCAATTATATCTTTATTCTTTTCTAAAATTCGATTTATTTTAGTTATTTTTGCTTTATTTATTATTTCATTCTTTATATCATCTCTTTGAAATTGACATTTGACACCATATTTTTCAATCATTGTATTAGATGTTTTTTCTAATGTTTTTTCATTTATTAGAGAATTAATATTTCCATATCGTTCTAAATTAGTCTCATTTATTTTATCTCTAAATTCTTTTAATTGTGCTGGATGCTCTACACCATATCTTTCTAAATTTGTATTTGCTATTTTTTTCTTTATTTCCTCTGATTGACATTGATGCTCAAATCCATATTTTTCTAATATTGTTTTTTTCCGTTTATCGTTAAATTCTTTGTTTTTTATTAACGCATCAACACCATATTTTTCTAATAATGTTAATTTTCTATTTTTATCATTACATTTGTAGCACAAATATTCATTATCCTTAGAGTTTTTTAAATATTTATTATATGCAAAATAGTAACTTTCTTTTTCTTCACCACATTTATCACATTTAATTAAGACTTTTTCGTGAGATGTTTTAGGTAATTGTTCAATTGGTATTTTAATTATATCTTTTACTTTGATATTACTATAACCTAATGATTCATAATAATGAATATTTCCACCTTGAATTTTAATTGAAATTTCTGTTGTTAATAACATATAGTTTTTATATGTATATATAAAAAATTATTGGTCCCGTTAGAAACTTTTTTAATTACACGGAATTAATTGTTATGCTTGGAGTAGTAGCGTGAAACGGTGTAATTGAACCAATTTCTTGCAACTAAGTTAGATTCAATTGTATATATCAAAAGTGGTTTAATTTGATTTAAAAAATCAAAAGTCATTGGATTTTTGAACATTACATTAGAAAACGAATTTTTAATTAAATTTTCTTCGTAATCAAAACCTGTTTCAATATTATCATTAATATGTTTTAAATCGTATAATTCTTTTATTTGTGTATCTCTCTCTATCATTTGTTATTTTAATTTTTCTATAATTTCTTTAACTTTTTCTTTTACAATTTCATTTCTAGATTACATTGTGCTTGTGGCGTAAAAGATACATTTTAATTGTGTCGTTCATCACTCCAGATATAATAACCATTGAATTCGTTTTCATAAGTCATTTCACCAAGTGTAGATATAACATTTAATGTTGTATCAAAAGTAATAGTCTGTTCAAAAGTATATTTTGCTGCTTCTTTATCAATAAATGATAACGGTTTTATTTTTATACCTAAAATATCTAATGAATCTGGTAAATTATTATAAAAATCTGCTAATGCAAAAGATACAAGATTTTCTCTAATATTTTCAATGTCTTCCTTATCAAAAATGAAGCATTTTATCACAACATTTGCTGTACCTAAAATATCACCTGACATATCATTAATTTTATATTGGTGTTTCTTTTTATCTAAAAGATCAACATATTGTTCATATGATTTGTAATATTGAACTAACATTTTAGTATATTTAGGTCCAGCAATTTTAATATTATAGAAAAATTCATCTAATTTAACATTAGGAATTTGAAATTCTAAAATTGAATTCCATTCTGTATATTTTTGAATATTATTTATTTCGTTCATAATTTATTCGTTATTTTCTTCTTTTAAAGAATTTTTTAATTCTTCTATTTCCTCTTTTGTTATTTTTATATTATGACTAATCTTACCATCTGGATTAGAATATAAAAGTATATTTTTTTGTTTGTCTATAAGAATTATCAAATCACCAATCGTGAATTTATAATATCTAAAATCTTCTGAAAATAAAATTTTTTCACCTTTTTCTAAATGTTCTCCAACCTTTCTTGCTAATATTTTGAGATCCCATTGAATAACACTGTTGATAATTTTTTCAGTGTTCCTATCTAAAATATCAGATGCCAATCCTTTTAAAAATTTGTAGATACACACTCCCGTAGCAATTCCTAATCCCCAATTTGCAAGAGTGCTTAATTCTTCATTCATTTCAAATGTATAAAACTCTTTTATGTGTTTCATTTTTGATTCTTTATTTTTTTTATAGTCTTCATCCTTACATTTGGCTATGAAGTCATCTAAAATATCATTTAGTATTTCTCTGACTAATTTTTTATATTCTTGTTCATCTTTAATAAGATTGATACCTTTATTTTTGATATCATCTAAAAGATCATTAAACCTTTTATTGTTTTTATAAAATTTCTTAAGTGATTGAGGTTTAGCACCTTTTCTTATATAAAAATTAATAACAGGAAAAAGTTCCTTAAATATGTCTGATTTTGCTTGTTTTTTAAAACTTGAATTTTCCATCTAATATCTATATATTATTTTTAAATTTTCATTTTTTATATATAAAAGTATAAAATAACTTTATACAAAATAATATTAAAAATATCATAACCATGAAATATATTAAATTATTTGAATTTAAAAAAAGAGGTAATTATCTATCAAAACAAGATCAACCAGAACCATTTAATCCATATTTGTATGACTCATTTGATGATGAAGGTAAATTTTATATATGTTATAATTGTGATAGTAACAAATTAATACCAATAGCACTCGGCGGAATGCAACCACCACATTGGATGTGTGATAATTGTGGAGAAATGAACTTTGCACCAAAATATATGTCACCTAAGAATTATAAGGAATATTTAGAATATAAAGAATTACAAAGATCTGCAAAAAAATATAATCTGTAAATTTATGAAATATATTAAATTATTTGAACATTTTAGTGAATATTTATTCAAAAATGAATCTAAATTAAAAAATCTATTGATGGAAGATAATGATTTTATAAAAGGTGAAATTTGTTATGCCATTTCAAATATTGGATATACAAAATGGATTGCTCATAAAGATTGGAACTATAATACAATGTTAAATTGGATAACAAATGAATTTGGAAAAATTTCAAGGTTTTGTGTTGCCTTTTCTACTTATAATGGACAAGTTTGTAATGGTGGTCATGTTCAATATCATGATAATGGTTATGCAAGTACAAATTTAAAAACAAAGGATAACTGTGAAAACCATGATGAAATGGTTGATTTGTTTAGTGAACTGAAACTTGATAAGTTGCCTTTAGGCCAAAAGGTATATGACGTCATATCAAAATTTGAAGTAGAACTTGATGATGAAATTGAAGCATGTTCCATTTGTGGTGGCGGTGGTGAAGCAGAATGTTGTGAATGTCAAGGTAATGGTATTATAGAATGTAAAAAATGTGGTGGTAGTGGTGAAGATAGTGAAGGTGAAAAATGCGCGGAATGTGAAGACGGTAATATAGAGTGTCAAAATTGCAAGGGTACAGGTGAAAGCGTATGTGACCAATGTGGTGGTAATGGTGAATATAAAACTGGAGAAAAAATACCAGACCTAAACACTTGGAATAGACTGGATACCGAATGGTATGCAATAAATGATGATTTTATGGAGAAATTAAATTCTTATCTCGGAACACTCATACTAGACGGAGAAAAGATATCAGATTTAATATTACTTGCGTCAGAAATAAAAAAATATAATTTATAAAAAATTATCAAATGAATCTAAATGATTCAAATTTTCTTTTTTTGCTCTAATATTTTGTTGTTTTTTAGCTTTAAGATTAGAATATTTTATAGAAGAATAATTTTCTAATCCAATAGTTTTTGCTAATTTTTCTATAATTTCATTTCCATTTTTTCTAAAAGTATATTCCAATTTCTTCAATAATAATTTAATATCATCCTCCGACAACTCTTTTTGATCTTTTATTTTAGTGACCAATTCATTACCAGAGTTTTTAAATTTATACTCCAATTTTTTATATAATAGTTCATATTCTTTTTCTGCTAGTTTCATAGAGTGATATTTTTTGTTATATATTAATTATTAAAAACCAAGTTTAAATTTTTATATATACTTATAGTGCTTTTGTATAACATATAGTACTTTTAAAATAATTTATTAATATGATAAGAGAAAAAGAAATAAATGTTCATGTCTCATATAGAAATATAGCACATTATAAGAAATTAGGATATAATGCCGTGTTACATGAAGAAATATTAATAAAACCAACAGATTTATCATCTGTATCACATCAAAAAATTACAGCAATTTGTGATATTTGTGGTGTAGAAAAGATAATTGCATATCATAAATATTTAGAAAACGAAAAAAGATGTGGATATTATGGATGTAAACCTTGTGCGAATGAGAAAAGAAAGATAACAAGTATTGAACGATTTGGCTCTGATAACTATATGAAAACAAATGAAGCTAAAGAAAGAATCGCGTCAAATAATATAAAAAAATATGGTGTAAAAACCACTTTATTAGAAATGAATACTAAAAATAAGATAGATAAAACTATTTTTGATCTTTATGGTGTTGACAATATTTTATCATCAAAAACTATCATAGAAAAATCCAGAAAAACAATGTTTGAAAAATATGGTGAAAAATATTATAGAACAAGTGGTAAAGAATTAGAAATTCTGGCGTTTTTGAATAAAAATTGTGAATATAAAATTTTACAAAATGATACAACAGTTATAAATAAAGAATTAGATATGTACATTTCAGAATTAAATTTAGCAGTAGAATTTAATGGTATATATTGGCATTCTGATAGGTATAAAACCAAAGATTTTCATTGGGAAAAGACCGAATTGTGTGAACAAAATAATGTAAATTTAATTCAAATATGGGAAGATGATTGGGTTTTTAGACAAGAAATTGTAAAATCAATGTTATTAAATAAGTTAAATAAAACAAAAAATAAAATATTTGCTAGAAAATGTGAAATAAAAGAAATTACTGATAATAAATTAATTAAAGAATTTTTGATTAAAAATCATATCCAAGGTTTTGTTGGATCTCAAGTGAAATTAGGATTGTTTTATAATGCTGAATTAGTCAGTTTAATGACATTCGGTAAACAAAGAAAATCAATGGGATTAATTTCTGTGGAAAATTCTTTTGAATTGCTGAGGTTTTGTAATAAATTAGATCATAATGTAATTGGTGGTGCAAGTAAATTATTTACCTTTTTCGTAAAAAATTATAAACCAAACGAAATACTTAGTTATGCTAATAGATCATGGAGTACAGGTAATATGTATTATACATTAGGATTCGAGTTAATAAAAAAAACACAACCAAATTATTATTATTTTGATAGAAAATGTCATAGATATAATCGATTTAATTTTAGGAAAGATGTTTTAATTAAAATGGGTTATGATAAATCTAAAACTGAATTTGAAATAATGAACGAATTACCATATTACCGAGTTTATGATTCTGGTAGTTTAAAATTTTTATTTAAACCAAATCTAAATAAAATTCTATAAGAAAGAAATAATAAAATTAGATTGACCGCAAAAGAAAAAAGAGAAAAAATATCAGAATTAAAAGCCAGAATAGAAGAAACTCAAGCAGCTTATGATAGAGCTAAAGCTATGCAGCTCGCGTTAAAATTAGTAATTAATGGTACATATGGAGCATTTGCGCATCCGAAATTTGTTCTTTCAAATTCGTTCATTGCAAATGCTATCACAGCTATGGGTCGTGATGTTATTCAATATATGTTGAAAAATATAGAAAAATATTTCTATATGCAATGGCATCTTGATACAGAATCACATAAAAAACTTGGTATCGAATATGTTGCAGAAAAAGATGGTAAATATTTTTTATTAGATAGTTTAGGTGAAAATATTCATTATCCACATAATTCATTTTTAGAACTAATTAACAAACTTAATATTACAAGAAGTGATCTAAAAGATGATAAGAAAGAGTTAAATGGATATAATGTTTTATATCGTAGAGATTTACATAATTTTTCAAACATTTTACAAATACCTAAGGATGAACCAATTACAATTTATGGTGATACAGATTCTGTAGCACCAGATACTATTATATCAACGAATAATGGTGAAAAAACAATTGAAGATTTTTATAATGAGAATATAGAAAAAGGTTCGGCTGGTATAACATTAAAAGGACATGAAAGTGTTTATACTAATGATAAAATATTAAATTATGATGAAAATAAAGGTTTATATTATGCACCTGTTAGAAGAATCATAAGACATAAAGTTTGTAAAGCAAAATGGAAACTAAAAACTAAATCAGGCGAGGAAATTATAGTCACGAATGATCATTCAATGATTGTTTTTAGAGATGGTAAAAAATTAGAAGTTAAACCATCTGAAATATTAAAAACTGATAAAATTCTTTCTATTAGAAAAAAATGACATTTCTATATTTATATATAGTTTAGGAAGGTGGTATAATTTATGTACGATACTAAAAAGTTTATAAAAAAATCTATTCTAATACACGGTGATAAGTATGATTATAGTTTAGTTGAATATTCATCATCAAAAACAAAAGTTAAAATTATTTGTAAAAAACATGGTGAATTCGAGCAATTACCAGCAAAGCATTTATTAGGTAGGGGTTGTATGATTTGTGGTGGAAGTAAAAAGAAAAATAATGAAGAATTTATAGTAAAGTCAATGGAGACACATGGTGATTTATATAATTATTCTTTATCTGATTATAAAGGAGCAAAGAAGTTAGTGAAAATAATTTGTAGAAAACATGGTATTTTTGAACAATCACCGTATAATCATATCAAAGGTTCAAAATGTCCTAATTGTTATTTAGAGTCAAAATTTAAAACAACTGAGGAATTTATTATTGACGCAAAAAAAGTTCATGCTGATTTATATGATTATTCTAAAGTTATTTATATTAAAAATAATATACCAGTTGAAATAATTTGCAAAAAACATGGTTCTTTTTTTCAACAACCTTCTACACACTTAAACAAAGGTAATTGTCCTATTTGTGCAGAAGAAAACAAAAAATTAACTAGATTACAATTTTTATTAAATTCTATAAAAATCCATGGTGAATTTTATGATTATTCAAAATCTATTTATATTAATAATTATACCAAAACAGAAATTATTTGTCCTTCTCATGGTTCATTTTTTCAAGCACCAAATTATCACATGTTAGGTCAAGGTTGTCCAAGTTGTAAAAAAAGTTTAATGGAGAACTATATATCTAAAATTTTGGATGAAAATAATATAAAATATGAAAGACAAAAAACTTTTGAGTATTGTAAAAACATAAATAATTTACCATTTGATTTTTATTTAAATGAATTTAATATTTGTATAGAATTTAATGGGAAACAACACTATGAATCAATAAAATATTTTGGCGGTGTTGAAACTTTGAAATATATTCAACATAATGATGATATTAAAAAAGAATTTTGTAAAACAAATAATATTAAATATTTGGAAATTTCTTATAAAGAAGAAAAACAAATTGAAGATATAATTAAAAAAGAATTAAATTTAAATGATAAATGAGATTGAATACTATTTTGATGATATAGAATCATGTGAAATGATAGGAGAATTTGGAGAGGAATATGTTTATGATATTGAAGTAGATGATGAAACTCATACATTTATAGGTAATAATATATTGGTTCATAATTCTCTATACATATCGTTTGCTCCAGTAATGAAATCTTGTAATTTTAAAGGAGATGAGTTAGATTTCATATTACATCTAGATAGAGTTATTATTAAAAAATTATTCAATCAATATCTTAATATTTATGCTGGTAAATTTGGTGTGAAAAATATTCATGATTTTGAACTTGAAACAATTAACCGATCTGCACTTCATATACAAAAGAAGCATTACATTAATAATGTTGCTTGGGAGGATGGTATTTTCTATGAAAATTTAAGTTATTTTTATCCTAAAGGTGTTGAAATTATTAAATCTTCTACGCCACCATTTGTTAGGGAAAATATTTATGAATTCTTAAAGTATGTTTTTTCAAATCCAACAACTATAAATATTAGAAAAGTATTATTAATTGTTAAGGATTTAAAAAAACAATTTATGATGGCGGATATTGAAGATATTAGTATGACGACTTCTTGTACTAATTATCAAACAAAAGTTATTGATGATGTAACCGATGTTGTTACGGTTAAAGGTGCACATTTTGGAGTTAAAGCCGCGGCTTTACATAATTATTTATTAAATAAAAATTCTGAATATAAAATAAAATATGATAATATAAGAGGTGGTCGAATAAAGTATTATTATTGTAATCATCCTAAGAATAATGTTTTTGCTTATATGAGAAGTATGCATCCTTATGAAATAGTTGATAAAGAAGGTGTTAAAATTGATTACGATGAACAATTTGATGTCACATTTTTGTCAATTATCAACAGATTCTTAGAACCAATTGGGCTTCCAACAATTAATAAGAGATTATCAGTATTAAATTCAATATTTTCAATTTAAGATATGTGGTGAATATAATTTCAATTAATGTTAAATCAATCTTCTTTTCATTTTTAAATTTTAATATATAAATAAAAAATTTATTATGTTACTAACCAAAGAAGTTTATGTCACAATAAATTCTAGTAGTATAAGACACTATAAAGAATTAGGTTATAAAGTTAAAGTAAGAGATAAAATTTGTATACCTATTGAGCATTTAACACATGGTAGCTTGGTTGAAATTGATGTAAAGTGTGATATTTGTGCTGGTGAAAGAAAAATTACATATAAAAGATATGTAGATAATATTAAAAAATATGGTATTTTTTCTTGTTCAAGAAAATGTGCAAACATTAAAAGAAAAAAAACTAATTTAGAAAAATATGGTGTGGAGAATGTTTCTAGTAATCAAATTATAAAAGACAAAAAAGTACAAACTTGTTTAAATAATTATGGTGTTGAAAATTATACACAAACAAATAATTATAAAGAAAAATATAAAAAAACTTGTTTAGAAAAATACGGTGTAGAAAATGCCAATCAAAGTGATATAGTAAAAGAAAAAATAAAAATAACTTGTTTAGAAAAATATGGTGTAACATCGCCATTAAAAAATACAGAAATAATGAATAAGTTAATCAAAAATAATTTAGAAAAATATGGTACAGAGTTTTATATGTCAACTGAAGAATTTAAAGAAAAATCTAAACAAACAAATTTAGATAGGTATGGTGTAGAAAAATATTATAATTTTGAAAAAATAACAAATACAAATATTGAAAGATATGGTGATTGGTACACTAAAACAGATGAGTATAAGGCAAAAACCTTAAAAACAAATATGGAGAAATATGGAGAAATTAATCCAAATTGTAATAAAAATATAAAAAACAAGTCCAATGAAACTAGAAAAATTAATAGATTAAAAGAATTAGAAAAATATAATATAGTTAATATAAATTATGATGAAGGTGTTTATACTTTTAGATGTGATTCTGGTTGTGAGCATACTTTTGATATTAATTATGATACAATGAAAAATAGAAGAACATATAATATTAAGTTGTGTACAATTTGTAATAATTATTTAATCCGATCTGGCGATGAAAATAATATTTATGATTTTATAAAAGAAAATTATTATGGTAAGATTATACAAAGTAGTAGAAAAATAATAACACCACTAGAATTGGATATTTATATTCCAGAATTAAAATTGGCATTTGAATTTAATGGTTTATTTTGGCACAATGAAATAACTAAGGAAAAGAATTATCATTTAAATAAAACAGAAAAATGTGAAAAACAAGGTATTCAATTAATTCATATCTGGGAAGATGATTGGATTTATAAACAAGAAATAGTCAAATCAATAATATTAAATAAATTAGGTATGAATAATACTAAAATTTATGCTAGAAAATGTGAAATTAAAGAAATATCGGATAATAATTTAATTAGAGATTTTTTAAATCAAAATCATTTACAAGGACATATAGGTTCAAAAATTAAAATCGGACTTTATTTTCAAGATGAATTGATTTCTTTAATGACTTTTGGTAATCGTAGAGTTGCGATGGGTAAAAAAATCACTAATCAAAATGAATATGAATTATTAAGGTTTTGTGATAAATTGAATACTAATGTTATAGGTGGTGCCAGTAAATTATTTAAATATTTTATAAGGAATTATAGTCCGAAGGAAATCACAACTTATGCGGATAGGTCGTTCAGTCAAGGTAAATTGTATGAAATTTTAGGATTTACATTACAAAGTAAAACTGAGCCAAATTATTATTATATTATTGATGGAATAAGACATCATAGATTTAATTTTAGAAAAGATAAATTAATTCGTGAAGGATTTGATATAAATAAAACTGAACATGAAATAATGTTAGAAAGAAAAATTTTTAGGATATTTGATTCTGGAAATTTAAAATTTAATTATTTAATATGAGTAACACAAGAAATTTTGCTGAACGTGAATTAGAAATATTAGTAAAATCTTCATCATTGGATGATAGACCTATTATAGAGGAATTTATACCAGAGATACTTGCATTATGTGAAAAATTTGGAAATAGTGGCCAAAGTGGTGGTTCTGCACCATATACTGCAAATGCTTTATCATCAACGATAAAAAAATTATGTTTACAAGAACCTATTTGTCCTATAATGGGCATTGATGAGGAATGGATTGATGTATCACATTTTTTTGATACTCCTTCTTGGCAAAATAGTAGATGTCCTTCATTATTTAAAAATGAGAAGGGTGAAATTACTTATAGTGATGCTATATTTAAAAAATCACCAGATGGTTCAACTTGGAGTGGAAAATTTTGGATGAGTAGAGAAGATTATCTAACGGGCGATAGATCTTTAATGTTGGGTGGCAATCTTTTTATCAAAGGCTTTCCTTTTGTACCTAAAACATTCTATATTGATGTTATTGAAGAAGAGGTTGCGAAAGATGATTTTGAAATGTATGTAAAAGATAAATCTCAACTTGATGAGGTATATAAATATTATGATAAGAAATGTATGTTGAAAATAAGGGACAGAAAGAGAAAATTAGAAAAAATAAATAAAAAATATTAAACAAATAATTATTAATAATGATGGTTTTTTTTTTATAAATTTTCTTTTAAGATTATTATGTTTTTTGGATTGATGTTATCATAAGTAAAATAACCTATTCTATAATTTGGATCTGTATGTAAAAATAACTTGCTATCAGAACAATTGATTTCTAACAGTAGATATTCTTTTTTAGTATTGTCAGATATTTTTAGTTGTTTTAATAAAACATTATAATTATTAAGATCATCAAATAAATATATTCTTTCTGGATGATTAGACAATCTTTTTTTTGATTTAGGATAAATCCCTTTTTTGAGAATACCTTCTTTATTTTCTTGATAAGATAAATGATATAATTTATCAGGACAAATTACCGTGTTTTTATATAAACCTTCTTCATATTTACCTTCATATTTGATTGATACATTTTTTGTATTAATTGGCAATGTATTTATTTCTTTGAAACCATTTTTCATATCATTGCTTAATGTGATCCAATAATAAGATGGAAAATAGCCGAGTGTATAACAATTATGATTAATCACTTCAATCAAATCCATATCATTAGTTTCAATTATTAATTTAAATTCAAGTTTGTCAATAATATCAATAGAATGTTTAATATTTATTTGATCTAAAAAATCTGTTATTATACTTGAATATTTTGTTATGTCATGTGTGGTTATTAAACCTTCTTTTAATTGTTCAACAAATTCTAAATAATTCATAAGGTTATGATTAATTCTCTATTAAAAATGTGTTTTTTTCCTTCATATCTATGAATATTAAAATTTTCATATAAATTGCGGATGAAAGGTCTATCTTCATAAGATAGAATAATTTTTCCTTTTAATTTTTCAATTTCACATTTTAAATCTATATGAAAGTCATTTGTATAATTTTCACAACCTTTATATAAAAATTCTCTTGTATAGTAAGGTGGATCTAAGTACCACACAACATTTTCTGTGTTATACATATTAAATATTTCTTTATAATCTAAATGATGAATAATATCAGCATCAATTTTAGTATTATAAATATTAATATCATTGTAAATTGATAATTTAGGTTTATTTTTTAAATAATTAAATATAGAAAAATCTCCACCAAATGGCTCACAATAAATTTCTATATTTTCAGGAATAAATTTGCTTATAAAGGAATCGAACAATTCTCTTTTTTTGTGACCGTATATCATTTAATTAAATTTAACCAGTTTTTAAATAAGTCTTGACTTTTCCGATCTCCAATAAGTTCTCTAAACATAGCAAAGGCTTTACTATCTTTATAAAGTCTATGACTGATAGTTGGAAGTTCATCAATATTTTTATTAGTGATTTCTATCTTTTTTAAGTTCAAAAACTTTTTTACGCCATAAACATCATTAAAAAAAATATGATAATCAGCGGCACCATTCATAACATCTTTTAATTCGCTATCACTAATTAATTTTAAATATGCTGATGCATCACTCATTGCTGCTGAATTTTTATCTGTTACACCATTTGGAAGGAAAACTGAAAATTCAATGCATGGATCTGAATCAATTTCTAATTTTTCATATTCCTCATCTATTTTTGATTGTTCTTCTTTAGACATAGTATCATATTCTTCATAACCTTCATTTTCTAGAAAATCTTTCCATTCAATTCTTTGACCTATATTTACTCTATATTCTTGAAAATTAGTTTCATCGGGTAATAAAAGATGTTGATCGTTTATCCATTTACCGGTACTAACTGACATAATACCAAGACCATATTCTTCTAATAAATCTAGAACTTTAGAACCTAATTGCAGGTCTAAATTTTTAGATCCTGTATAGACCTTCTTATTTTTTTAGCAGACCAAGTATCACCCATTTCTGAAAATTTCTTAGTTATCATTGTTTCGTTAAACTTTTTTATTTTCATAATTCAATTTTTTAATTTAGTTTTATATATTAAAAAATAAATTTGAAAAATATTCCTGTTTTAAAAATCATATTCCTAAAATATCCTTTATTTGATCGTTATTGTGAATTTTTTTTAATTTTTTTAATTTTTCTTTTCTAAGATTTTTAAGATAAAAATTCAATTCTTCGTCTAAAAATTTGTCCATTTTTGAAACACTATAAGATAAAGGTCCAATTTTTTGAGTAAGTCTATCTTTAAATAACCATCCATTATGTTCTTTAATGAAACACCCATCAATATCTATCCTTTTAATCTCGTAAGTTGCTGTAAGCATTTTTATTATTTTAAGTGGTACATTCATAAAAAAATCTATTTCGTAATGTCCATCACAATTTCTTTTAAAATCTAACATTTAAATTGTATTGAGTTTTATTATTTTTTCTTATCTAGATAAATATATTTTAAATTTCCAGAATCATATATTCTACAAATTCCTCTTTCTAACATTATTTCATGTTCTGTTTTATTTATATCAAAACCTTCTCTAACAAGTTTATCTTTTCTAAAATTAAATCTGTGACGTTTTATTCCGTCTATAACATAATAATAATTTGGTTCGGTTTTCTCAATAAAATCAAAACCTAAAGTTTTATATAATTTACCTTGACTGAATGATCTATCAGCATATGTTGTGATTTCTAGAGGCTTGTATTTATCAATGAAATATTTAAATAATTTACTAGCACCTCCTATTACATTAGTATTTAATTTATTGCAAAATCTTAAAAGTTCATATTCATTTTCATTAGTTGTTTTTTTACCCATTGCAACTCTACGATTACCAAAAGTCATTAACGATACTAATTTATCTTGAAAATAAAGTCCTAATTTAACTTTTGATCCAATAAAACCTTGAATATGATTTGTTTCTAAAAACTTTCTAATTAAATTATTATCTGATACTTCTTTAATTTCACATTTTCTAGCATAAATTTTAGTATTATTCATACCTAATTTATTTAATAAAATAGACTTAATGATATTTTGTTTATAAATCCAATCATCTTCATAAATATGAATTAATTGTATACCTAATTTTTCACACATTTCAGTTTTAATTAAATGATAATTTTTCTCTTTATTTAACTCATTGTGCCAATAAATTCCATTGAATTCAATGCCTATTTTTAATTTAGGAATATAAATATCAATTTCTAAAGGTGATATAATTGAACGGGTATTATATAAAATTTCATCAATTTTTAATTCATCAACAAAGTTTTTGAGTTGGCTTTGTAATCCTGTATTAGATTTTGTAGGATTACAAATTGTACAAAATATGGTTTTAAATGTTTTTCGGCTACTTAATAGATGCCTATGAATTGTAAAATTATGATTTAAATTACAATCACATTTCATTTCATAATTATCACCATTAATAGAAAGTACATTTAGATTTTCTAGTATTTTTTTATTAGAATTTTCTTTATTAATAATGCTTAATTTTTCTTTTATTTCTTTTGAATATGAAGGATTTTCAACACCATATTTAGTGATATTGGTTTTTTTTATTTTATTCTTTATTAATTCAGAAGAAAAAACATTTTCAACTCCATACAATTTTAAATTTGTTTTTTTGATTTTATCCTTTACTGATTTATTTTGAGTATGATGACAACCATATATTTTTGCATCTGTTTCTTTAACTCTTTTTTGATATTCTTCAGTTTGCATATAATATTCTTTTCCAAAATTTTTAATACTTGTTTTTTTAACTTTTTCTTGAGCACATTTGCTAGAGCAAGCATAAAAATTATCATTTTTGATATTTTTTATATATTTCTGAAAAGACAATTCTTTTTCTTTATCACAAATATCACATTTTACTTTAATTTTAATATGACTACCAGGATTCAAATCTTCTGTTTTTATTTCTACAATATCTTTTAATTTTACATCATATAATTTTGATATTAAATGTTTTATGTTCTTTTTTGATACTTTTATTTTAATTTTATCTGTAATTATCATAATTGAACCTTATTTTTTAGGTGGTTTATTTACATCGTATATATAAAAATTATCTATTACTGTTTTAAAAAATAACATTTATTTTTTAATATATACTTGAAAATATTGTCTCAAGAATGAAAATTTATTCCAATGAATACATTACAGATTTTGATAAATTAAAGAACGCAATCATAGGTTTTGAATTTGAATTTTATACTGATAGATCCTACTATAAATTACTTGAGTTATTAAATAATGAATTGACTCCTATAAAGACACATGGATTTAGAAAATATCACTCTTCTTTCAAACCAGATGAGAACAATTTTAAACTGGAGCCTGATCTTTCTGGTGGTCCTGAATTAGTTGAGTTAATCACAGGTCCTTTACCTTATGTTAATGCTAAGATTATTTTACTAAAAATTCTAAAAGTTTTAGATAAATATGCCAGAACTGATGAAAAGTGTTCGATTCATATAAATATATCATTTGAGGATAATGAGGATGGAAAGGTATTAGATAATTTAAATCAATTGAAATTAATTTTACAAGTTGATGAAGATTATATTTATAATTTTTTTCCAGAAAGAAAGAACAATATTTATGCAAAAAGTGTTAAAAATTTAATTCCTTTCAAGGGATTTGATTTTTCAATTAATGCAATTGATATAATTCAGACTAACTTACAATTACCTGATACAAAGTACTTTGGTATAAATTTTAAAACAGTTGAAAAGGGTAGATTAGAATGGCGTTATATTGGTGATAAAGATTATCATAAAAAAACAGCGGAAATTCTTTCATTAATGGATTATTTTATTTCATTGACTTGGAATTGTTTGAATGAAAAATTGGACGAAGAAGATTTAAAAAAGTTGGAAAATTATTTATTTGAAAATATCAATACATTTAAAACTTTTTCAAGTTATGATGATTTTATTGCAGAATTTCCAACGATTGATATTCAAGTAGATAAATTAAGTGAATATGGTGTTATAAAAGGATATTATGATACAATTTATAATGATATTTATGAAATAGTGAGAAATATTTACAATCTAAAGAATTGTATAATAAATTATGATACACAAGTGAATAGGATAGAATTAGTTGATGCAACTTTTAAGACCATTTTTGATTTAGATAATTTAGATTTTATTGAGTGCTCAATGAATAGTGGTAGGTATAATAGTTGCAATTTTATTTCATCTGAATTAGTAAATGGTACTATTCACGGTGGTCAAATTGTTGATAGTACGATTATTAATTCTAAAATTGAAAATGCTAAAATAGATAAAGAATCTGAAGTAAGTGATTCTTATTTATATCAATGTAATATTGATGGTATTGTTAATGGTGATTCAGTTTTAAGATTGTGTAAATTGGGACCAAATGTCGAGATTGCAGATTCTGTTAGAATTGTAACAGACACTAATAATTATTTTCATACTGCACCTGCAAGTGACAATAAAAAAGGTGGGCCTGCAGATGATCTAAAATCACTAAAAATTCCGGATACAAAAGGAAAAAAATGGTAAAACAATGAAAATTGATAGATTTGAACAATTAAACGAAAAGAAAGGTAAATATAAACCTGTCGGTGAATATATTTGGAAAAAATATTTAGCAAATGAAAATTTTCCTTCTATGTATTTTTTAAAAAAAGTAAAAGAATGGGATGACGTTTCTACTAACCTGCCATTTCTTTATTTTTCCCAAATTCATTTTACAAAACATCTTAGAGCAGGTAATGTTGATTCGTTAAATAGTTCAGATTTAAAAGTTTTTTTAGAAATTTCAAAAGAAGTAGAAGAATTCGGAGAAATGACAGTAAAACATGGAAATTATACAGGTGCTTTTGAGATTCATATGATGTTTAAAGATAAAGATAAATTAGAAAAATTTATGCCAGAGATTGAAATGTTTAAGTCGGCAGAAAAATATAACTTATAGAAAATGTCACAATTTTTAGATAAAAAAGATAAAGGTTTTTACACACCAAGTGTAGCAGGACCAGAAGGTAAACTTCCATTTGCTGGTACAAATGCTGGTGGTGATAATAGAATTAAAAATTTTAAGGAATTTTTTGGTGAATATAGAAAAGGCTCAAATAAATTTGGCAAATTAGTCAGCAGAATTATGGAGTTCCTTCGTTTACCAGAATTCAAAAATCATATTGATGAAAATGATGGATTGAGATTTGAACTTGTCGATTTTGAGACAAGATCACATATAAATATAGATAAAATTAAACAATTATTGCAAGGAGATCATAACTTATACAGTTTCGATATAGATATAGATGATAAATATATCACATTTTCCAATATTAAAAAGACATACAAAGATAGATATGTCAGTGGAAGAAAAGAGAAATAAAAATACTAAAATTTTTTAAAACTATTATGCAAATCTTCAAACCTTATGAAGTTATTATGATAGAAATATTAAAAATATATAGTTAAAGTTATGAAAAGAAAAAATTTAGGTGAAATTTTATTGGTAGGTTTAGTCGTACTGATTCTTTCTGGTTTAGCAGCATTTTTTTCTATTTTTGGATTAACAAAATTGTATGTTAGTCCATTGATGTATTTTGTTGCTGGTGGTATAGAATTTGGAAAATTAGTTGCTGTAACTATAATATACAGACATTGGAAAGATATTAAAAAATTCTGGTGGTCTTGGTATTTAGTATTTGCAACCGTAATTGTTATGTTTTTAACATCTCTTGGCATTTATGGTTTTTTAACTAGTATCTATCAAAAAACTATGACTAAAGTTGAATATAGAGATGGACAAATAAAATTGGCAGATAATAAGAAAACGCTATTTGTTAATCAATTAGATAGAATAAATAAATCTATAGAAAGCGATAATAATAGAATTAATATATTATCAAATGTTCGTGGTTCACAGGAAAGAAGAATTGATACATTATATCAAAGAAAATTAAATTCAGATGCTCGTAATGCACAAAAATATATTGGTGATCAAAATGACCAATTGAAAGTTTTGAATCAAGATATGACAGAAAGAATGAAACAAGCTTCGGTAGCCAATGATTCTATTGCATTTTACGATCAAAAGATATTAACATTAAAATCATCAGATGTTTCCAATGAAATCGGACCATTTAAATATATTTCTGAATTTACAGGTATATCATTAAATAAAATGGTTAATATTTTGAGTTTAATTATTTTATTTGTATTCGATCCTTTAGCAATAGGTTTTTTACTTGTTTTTAATTATTTATTAATGAATAACAAGATGGAAGAAAAGGAAAAGGAAGAGGAAGAAAAGGAAGAGGAAGAAAAGGAAGAGGAAGAAAAGGAAGAGGAAGAAAAGGAAGAGGAAGAAAAGGAAGAGGAAGAAAAGGAAGAAATTAAAGAAGCGGAAATAATTCCAACAAAAATTGAAGAAATTCAGGAAGAAATAACAATTCCAGAAGAAATTAAAGAAGAAGAAGTAGTTCCTGTTAAAGAAGAAGTAGTTCCAGCAGAAATTCAGGAAGAAATAACAATTCCAGAAGAAATTAAAGAAGAAGAAGTAGTTCCTGTTAAAGAAGAAGTAGTTCCAGCAGAAATTAAAGAAGCAGAAATAGTTGAAATTTTAACTCCTGTTGTTGAAGAAGAAATATTAATTGATATAATGCTTTCTGGTGATACGAAATCTAATGGAACATGGACGGTATTATATCCAAAAAATCCAAAAGGAACATTTGAAAATGCTCATAATCCATACACTCGTTATATTGGCGCAACAAAAGGTGTGTTTTATGCATTTGAATGGAAACCAGAAGTTGTTGTGCCAGAAGTTGTTGTGCCAGAAGTTGTTGTGCCAGAAGTTGTTGTGCCAGAAGTGCAAGAACCCGTTTCAGAAACAAAAAAATTGACTGAAATAGAAGAATTTCTTGGATATTTTAGTAAAAATGATGATGCTAAAGACACAAATAATTATAATGAATTTGAACCAAAACAAGTAGGTAGAGTTAATGTTGCACATTTTATTCCAAGAAATTAAATCTTTATGATTAAAACGAGAGAAATAAAAGTAAAAGTTTCAAATGCTACTATTAAGCATTATAGATCTAAAGGATATGAATGTGAAATAAAAAGTTTTATAACTGTTAAAACTGAAGATTTGATGATTCAATCTACAGTTAAGATAGTTGCGATTTGTGATATTTGTGGTGAAGAAAAAATAGTAGAATATAGAAGATATATGAATAATATTAAAAATAAAAATTTTTATGTTTGTTCTTTATCTTGTGCACAATCTAAAATAAAAATATCTAAAAAAGAAAATCATAATGATACTAATTTTTCAAATATTGAAAAAAGAGAAAAAACTTGTGAAGAAAAATATGGAGATAAAAATTATAAAAATATAGACCAAATTAAAAAAACTAATATAGTGAAATATGGATGTGAATTTGCCATACAAAATGATCTTATTAAAGAAAAAAGAAAAAAAACAAATGTCATCAAATTTGGTGTAGATATACCAATCAAAAATAGTAAAATTAAAGAAAAAAGAAAAAAAACATTATTTGACAGGTATGGAAATGAAAATTTCAATAATATTGATAAAACATTAAATACAATAAAAAATGTTAATATCGATAAATTGATATCTAATTTTTCATTAAATGTGATAGATTATAAAGATAAATTGTTTGTGATAAAATGTGAAAAAGGACATAATTATAAAATTTCATATGATTTAATTTCTAAGAGAACTATTCAAAATAATTCAATTTGTACAATATGCAATCCTATAGGTGTTCAATATTCTGATGCTGAAAAACAATTGCAAAAATTTATTATGGAAAATTGTAATTATGATATAGTTACAAATAATAGATCTATAATTAAACCTTATGAATTAGATGTCTATATATCAAAATTAAAATTAGCATTTGAATATAATGGATTATTCTGGCATAGTGAATTATATAAAGATAAAAATTATCATAAAATGAAATTTAAAATGTGCGAAAAACAAGATATACAATTAATTCAAATACTAGAAGATGATTGGATATATAAACAAGATATAGTAAAATCTATGATTTTAAATAAATTAGGCAAATCAAATAAAATTTATGCAAGAACGTGTGAAATTAGACAAATAAATGATAACGATATGGTTAGAAATTTTCTAAATGAAAATCATATACAGGGATTTGTTGGTTCAAATATTAAATTAGGCTTATTTTTTGAAAGTAAATTAGTTAGTTTGATGACTTTCATTAAAAAAGGAAATAATACATATGAATTAAATAGATTTTGTAATATACTAAATACTAATATAATAGGAGGAGCAAGTAAATTATTTGTATATTTTATTAAGAATTATTCATATGAAAAAATAATATCATTTTCTAATAATTTTTATTCTAATGGTCACTTATACAACATATTAAATTTTAAAAAAATAAAAGAATTAAAAGAAGATTATTCATATATAGTCAATGGTAAAAGGATTCATAAATTTAATTTTAGAAAAAATAAAAATCAAAAAGAAACAGAAAGAGAAACAATGCTAAATAATAATTATTTGAGAATATACGATGCAGGTAAAATTAAATTTATCTATCCATAATAAACCAACCAACTTGTGATTCGCCTTTAATTTTTTCTATAACTGCATTCATTTTTTCCGTTCCTTGTGAAATCATGTCGGCTGCATTGTATTGAAAATTTCCAGGCATATTAAAATTGAAACGTCCAACAGCTTGCCCCATTCTGATTTGTGCTAAGCCAATTAAATATTGTTTGAAATATACATTATCAAATAATTCTTCTTCTTCAATTCTAACATAAACTTCTAACATCATATCAGTATCTATAGTTGTTAAAAAATTTAATCTTTTACTAATATGATTATAATTGAACCTTAATGTATTTGCAGTCATTTTGTTTATTTGATCGGCAAAATTACTAATTACAGAACGATAAACACCTAATTCACCTGCAGTTGTAACAAATGATGTTAAAAAAGGCTGATTTGTTACACCAAGATTAATAGACAGCTGAGGCGCCTGTATTCCAAGTCGAAATAAACTAGGATTATCTACTTTAACGATTCTTACAACGTCTTCAATTTCTGGTGGTAGAATTAAATATTGGTTTCTATGGTATTGTTCTGTAGTCATAAAATTTTTATTCATGAAATAAAATGATTTTATTTTAGAGAACATATAATTTTTATAAAACCAATCTAATGCTTCTTCACGAATAAGACGATATATTTCTAAATCAGGGACGATTTTATCAAAAAGTCCCGAAATTGTCAAATCCGCTTGTACAATATCAACCAATTGATCAATTGTCATTGCCATATGTATATATTATTTAGATGTATATATTAATAAATATTTTTCTGTTCCGGTATAATTTTTGACAATAAAATATTTATATATACAAATAAAAGTAAATTATGATAATAACGAAAAAAGTCTCCTTAATAATAAATAATAGATATGTTAAATATTATATAAATAAAGGTTATAATGTTAAGGGTGGTCAAATAATAGAAATTAAAATTGAAGATTTAGCAAAAAGTAGTAATATCTTGATTGAAGCTGAATGTGACTGTTGTGCCAAAAAAAGAGAAGTAATGTTTGTTGCATATAATAGATACACTAAAAATCAGACGGAAGAATATTATTGTCAAAAATGCAATAATATAAAAAGAAAAATAACCGTAAAAGAAAAATATGGTGTTGATAATATACTTGAATCAGATATTATTAAAGATAAAGTAAAAAGGACTATGATTAAAAGATATGGAAATGAACACGCTTTAAATGTTCCAGAATTAAAAGAAAAAGCAAGAAAAACTAATAATGAAAGATTTGGCTGTGATTTTGCTTCCCAGAATGAAGGCATCAAAGAAAAAATTAAAGAAGCATTTTTGAAAAATTACGGTGTGTCAACATCTTTATTAGATCCAGAAACTCAAAATAAAATATCTAAGACAAATATAGAAAAATATGGTGTGAATAATGTATTGAAATTAAAAAATTTTAGAGAAGATGGATTATTTGAAATTTATGGTGTGAAATGTCCTTTTCATTCAATTGAAATTAAAGAAAAAATAAAAGAAACTAATTTAATTAAATATGGCTGTGAAAATCCAATGTCAAATAAGGAAATTAAAGAAAAAATGATTAAGACAAAACAAAATTTAGGAATTTATTTGCAAGATTATCAAAGAGATGATTTCACTAATTATAGATTAAAAGTAAAATCGTTAACAAATAAAAATAGAAAATCGTTGTATGAAAATTGGACTGGGTTAGATTTTTATGATAATGAGTATATTAAAAATATTATTAATCAAAAAGATAAAAAATATCCAACAATAGATCATAAAATTTCTGTTAAATATGGGTTTGATAATAACATATCTCCGGAAGAAATTTCTAAAATTTCTAATCTATGTATAACTAAACGATGTAATAATTCGTCTAAAGGCTCCGGGTGTAGATGAAAAAAAGATTTTTAAAATTAATATATAACTCGTATGAAAATTTTAAAACTCTCAGAATTCTTCATTAAAGAGAACATATCATTAATAAATCACGATGGTATATTACTTGTGGTTGATGTACAATCGAATTTTAAGAAATATTTTCCTAATGATGCGAACAGTTATCTTAAAAAATTAGATGCTTATTGTTTAGAATTTCCTTCGGGAAAAACAGAGCAGGGAGTGTATCAGATATGGGATTCTAATCGTGGTTCGAAACCAACTTATAAATTTAAAAATCAGGTTGATTTGGTAGAGAAAAAGTATGGAATTAAGAAATTTTATTCTAAATATAAAGGTGGATTTAAAGAATGGATATATTATATATTTGATGATAAAACTCTAGATAAGTTTTTTACAAAAAAGAATAAATTTGAAGAGGGTGATTCTTTTAAAGTCAAAGATAAAAATGAATATTTAATTTATATTGGAAATCAGCACAAATGGTTTTATGTGAATGAGGAATTGGTCAATTTATTTCAAAAATTGAGAGGAAAAAAAGTTGTATTGGTTGGTGGTGCAGACGGAGAATGTGTTCTTGATGTATATATTGCATTAAAGGCGTTTAATGTAAAACCTATATATAATCATCAATATATTTATAGTGCAGAAACTGGTGATCCTGATTTAAAAAATAAATAAAAAATTTTATATATAATAAAAAACTATGAATTTCTATGATAAACACTATTTTACTTTTTGATTTATTTCAAGTTTTCCAGGATTATGGCGTAATTATAGCCATATTGGTTATGGCTGTTATTACAGCATTTTATATAATACGAAATTCAACGAAGAGGATTCATGAGCAAGAGGAAAAAATTGATACTTTATATGAAAGAATTGATAAGTTAATGAATAAGTTTACTCATGATGATTCAACAGAATTAACAGGTAAATTTATAAGTTATGCTGAAAATGCTAATAAAATTCAGATACAGCTTTATCATATTTTACAAACTTTTGATGCTGATAGGGTTTCAATTTATGAATTTCATAATGGTGGTAAAAATTTGGCAGGTATTGAATTTAAAAAATGTAGTAATACATATGAGGCTGTTGAATTAGAAACTAAACCTATTATAAAAGAAATGCAAAATTTACCACTTAGTATGAATCCTTTATGGAGTAAGGTATTAGCAACGAAAGATGATATTGTTATACCAAATGTAGAAAAATTAGAAGATACTTTTTTGAAAACATACTTAGTGACACAATCAATTAAAACTTATTATTCGTCTATTTTATTGGATTATGGTAATAGTCCTATTGGGTTTATTACATTAGAGTATTATACTGCAGCAAGGAAATTGACGCAAGATGAACTAACAGAATTTAATGAAATTGCAATAAAAATATCAGTGTTAATAAACTTAAAATGATAATAGAAATATTGTAAATGATCTAACAAAAAGATGAACCATCAAGTAATAGATTTTATTTTTCTTTTAATTATAACATTTCTTGTGATTCTAATTTATTTGAAGCAATTCAAATCTAAGAGGGTGTCTGATAATTTAATTGGTATTTTAAATAAAAATGTTGAATTTCTAACTGAGTATTATAGAAAGCAGGAAATTATTAACTTAAAACGCACAATACAATTATATTCTCAATTTCAAATCATATTAAAAATATCACAAGCTAATTATATAAGTTTTTTTAAGTATGATTATTCAAGAAAATATGTGATTTTACATTTTTTACTTTCTGTTGATGATAAAGGTACAATAGTTCAGGAGAGTATGTTAGATAAATTGCCAGTGACTTCAAATTTATTAACTTTAAATATTATGAGATCTGATGATAATGATTTATATTCAATAGATGTTAATGAAATCAAAGAGAAAGATGAAAAAGTTTATCAAGTTATGAAATATAGAAATATAAGTAAGATGTTTTATCAAAATATTTATAAAGATAAAGAGAATCCATTAGGATTTATTTCTATTTCATACCAAACTGAAAATTTTAAGTTGTCTGAAGGTGACAAATTTGAAATTTTGAGAATAATTGAAAAAATAAAAACTTATTTATAATTTATAATATATACTTTAAGATTTGGTTAAGATTACTTAACCTAAAAAAAAAATCTATGGCGCTTTATAAAAAACTTAAAGAAAAAGACTTAGTTTACAATGAAAAGGATTATCATGAATTAATTTTCAATAGACAAATTAGAGTAGATGATAAATTTATTGATGATCCTAAGTTTATCTTAGAAGAGAGTAAAAAATATTTAGTAACGATTGGTATCCTTGAAGTTGTAGTTTAAGGATATTTTTTTATTTCGCAAAATATCCATATCTTTGCATTCTAAATGATGGTATATGGAACTCAACAAAGAAAATGTTTATAAGTTAGTAAATATTGATGATATTAAACGATTTATCACTGGTGGTAAAGCTATTATGACCTTAGAGAGCAATAAAACTGGTCGTTGGTTTACATACAGAATTAAGAAAGCAAAGAAAGACGAAGATAATTCACCTTTTTTCGTGTCTGTTCTCACCGGAAATGATAATGAGTCCGCATATACTTATATGGGTACTATCTTTAAGAATGATAACAAATATTTATTTAAATTAACAAAAAATTCTAAAATTGGTGAAGATGCTTTATCCTACAAAGGATTTAATTTCTTTTTTAATCTTTTGATGAATAACAAAGTTCATGAAGATATGACTATCTATCATAGAGGTGTTTGTGGTCGTTGTGGAAGAATTTTAACAGTTCCGGAAAGTTTAGTTACGGGGCTAGGCCCAGAGTGCCGTGGATTAGTTGAAAAGTGTATTAAAGATGTACGCAAGAAGAAATTACAGAAAATTAATCGTAAATTGGTGAAATAATAAATTTTTAAAATAAACAAAAGAGTGATTTCTTTTTAAAATAAGAAATCACTTTTTTGTTTTATGCAACTTAATAAATATCAACAAAATACATTTAATAAATTATTAAAGTTCGATAGATCCTTTGTTTTTTGGCCCCGACAATGGGGTAAGAGTATTTTGTTAATATCTTATTTAGAATGGTTTGTAACTAATCATCATCAACAAAATATTCTCTTATTAGTAAATAAGATGGCGTATTTGAACTCTATGAAAGCCAAGATTAAGACTAATTTGGGCAATCTATTATTAGATAGACATAGAACAGATGATTTGTATTTTATAAATGAAAATTATTTAAAGTTTGGTTCTATTTATCAACCTCTTGAATTTAAACTTTACAATTTAAAGCCATCATTGATATTATATGATGAATTTATTATTTTTGATCTTGTAGATTTATTACCTATTAAAAAATATATAGATAATTTTAATTGTAAATGTGTATTTACGTCAACATTTATAGATTTAAGTGTAATTAAAATGCTAGATAATAAAAATGATTTTTATTTCAATATTATACCACCAAGTTTAAAAGAAGATGATAGTGACTATGCAAGGCTATATTTTACACATATGAAAGGAATAGTTAAAGAATTATCATACAAACCAGATTATTTACTAGATTATTTCGAAAAAATATATCAAAGAAAATTAAAATTAAAACGAATTAATTTAATTGCAAATGGAATCTAAATGCGGACTTTGTGAACGAGTTAAGGAATTAACTTTTCATCATTATATACCTAGAACTCTTCATTCAAATAAACTTTTCAGAAAAAAATATGATATTGAATATATGAAAAAGCATGGTGTTGACTTATGTAAAGATTGTCATCATGCTGTTCATGATTTTTTTACAGAAAAAGAGTTAGGTAAAGATTATAATGATAAAGATAAACTTTTATCTGATGAAAGAGTGAAAAATTTTTTGAGTTGGGTTAAAAAACAACATTAATAAGTTACAGGTGTGAATGATACAATTCTAAAATAATTTAAAGGTTCAATTGTTCTTTGTCTTTGCCATATACCATCACCATTAGATTGAGATCCACTTAATCCACTTGAAGTGTTGCCTTCAATAGTAGTTCCAGATTCTTTATCCCATTTTAATACAAATCCGGTATGACCGTGCCATGTGGTACCATGCTGAAAAATTAAAATAGTTCCACAAGTAATTTTCTTTTTTCCAATTAACACATCTTTTGCTGAAATACTATTTTTTGTTTTAAAATTAATAGCCAATCCAGTTCTTATTGTTGGTGTTTTGACTTTTGCTGAATCTATACACATAGTAACAAAATATGCACAATAAGATGAACCTTTAGATCCACCACCTCTTTTGATAATATATTCTATTTTAGGACCATCATTATTTCCAGTTTTTTCGACAGTACCAACATATGATTTAGCAATAATCATATGTTTTGGTAATTGTTGACTATGCAGCAGCAATACAGGCAGCAATAATAATAGCATTAGCAAGATAAAATAACGCATAGCTTATATTTTTTTCTTTTATAGCATTTATGGTATCAATTTCACCAAGAACCACATCATCAACACATGCCAGTGCTAGTATACCAATTATAGCTTTTGTTAATCCTACAAATAGACTAGAATATTGTACAAAGAATCCAATTGATAAATAAGTAAGGACTGATGATAGAATTAAAATAAGGAATAATACCGAATAAATAACATATCGTGTTTTAGTATTAAACAATTTTGATAATTTTTTCATTTTAATTTTTTTATCGTATATATAAAAAAGAAAAAATGAATTTAATTTAATATTTAAATTTCATTTATCAAGACATTTACAAAGAAAATTTTTGTTCTTCAATAGTCGAAAATGACATTTTTTTACTTATTTTAATGATTCTATCAAAATATTGATAACCAAATGTTGAATTTTCTTTGAAATATACTTCTGGATCTAATATTATTATATTCAAATTAAATTCTCTTGTAAAGTTTTTTAGCACTTTAAGAGTGTATTCAACATTTTTTGGCCCCATACTTGAGAATACTTCATCTAAAAATATGATATTCAATTTTCTAAATTTCAAAATCAATTTTAAGTAAGAAAGAGCAATAGCAATATTAATTTTTTTAGATTCACCTTCACTAAGCGACAAAGGATGTACTATGTTGGTCAATCTTTCATATATATTGACATTAAACTCTTCATCTATTTTTATGTTATGTGGTGAATGTAATTCATCTAAAATATCTTTAATATAAACATTTATAGGTTTTACTATGTTTTTAATGATATTCTTTCTAACACCTTTGTTAGAAAAAACTTCTTTTAGTTCTTCATGAACAAGAATATTAGAATCAATTTCTTTGATTTTTTCAGAATTTTCAAGATTCTTTAATTTTAATTCTTCGATATTTTTGGTTAATTCTGCTACTGATATATCATTTTTTATTTCACTTAGATCACCAATTTTTTTGGTAATTAATTTTAACTCATAGACAATATTGTTGAGTTGAATATTAGAATTTGTTTTTTGTTTTAAGAGTGAATCTTTTTGATTGGATATTTGTGTTAACTTTAATATCATCTCGTTCCTATTTTTATCTAAAGTGTCTAAATTTTGATTTAAATCACTTTGTTTTGAATTTATATCACTTAAATCATGTAAATGTTTTTCATCTTTCAAATCTGAACTACAAAGTGGACAAATACCTGATTTATAAACTTTTAATTTTTTTTCTATATTTCTTATATCTACTTTAATTTCAAGTATATCATTATTTATTATATTCTTTTGGTTATCAAAATCTTGTCTTTGTTTTTCTAATTTATCTAATTTAACATCAAATGATTGAACTTCTTTTTTCAATCTAAGATAGGGCTCTTTTTTTGTTAATTTTTCTGCTTCTAATTTTTCAATTTCTTTTTCTTTATCAAGAACACCACTTCTTTTGATCGTTATTATATTTTGATTTAATGTGTTGATTGTTTGTGTATTATTTTCTATAACGGTTTCATATTTAATTTTTTCTTCTTTGGATTGCTTTATTAATCCGTTAGTGAGTGATAAATAATTATCAAGATCTTGAAGATTGAATAATTTATTGATGATATTTCTTTTTTCTTCTGGTGATAAATCAATAAAATTAGCAAAATCGGATACTGACATTGAAATAAAACTTTTATATGTTTCAAAATCAAAGCCTATAATTTCTTCTTTTTTATAAGTTTTAATTTTCTTTGTTTCGTCCACATCATTAACAAATACTTTTACTAAATTTGGCTCTAAATTTCTTTGAATTTTAATTTCGTTGGAAATATTGTTAATAAATTCAATTTGTGTTTCAAGATTTTTATTAATTCTATTTGGAAGAATAGATTGTGGTACACGCTTTCCATTTTTACCTCTAACGATACCGAATAAAGAAAAATCAATTGATTGTTGAAAAGATGATTTACCGTTCCCATTTGCACCAGAGCATAATATCAATTCACCAGTTAAAGTATTAAAATGTACTGTTTGTGTATTATTTCCGAAAGATTTGAAATTTTTAAGAGAAATGGATTTTATAATCATAAAACTTATATATGATCAAAGTGAAAAAGTTATAAAAATTATAGATTATATTTAATTGCATCTTCTCTTGCATCATAATCAGATTTCCATTCAGGATTATTTAATAGTTCCGTAAAATGATGTCATTTAATGACACTCTAATTTTTTTACAATTTCTTTCCTCACTCTACGGGAGCCTTCTGGCTTTCCCTCCTGAGGCGTTAATTCGGGTGAACTCAACCCTATTTTAATTCTAATTCCTTCATCCCTTATGTTCCTTGCAGCATTTAAATCCCTATCGGGAATTACACCACACTCAGGACACACCCAAGTTCTATCCTTTAATTCTAACTCTTGGTTTTTATAACCGCAAGCACCACATAATTTACTTGAAGGAAACCACCTACTAACCTCTATAACCTCTCTTCCTTGTACCTTAAAATGGTTTTAAACCTATTTAAACTTAATTCCTGTATTGATTTTGCTAGTTTATGGTTTTTTAACATTCCTTTTACATTTAAATCCTCTATTACTATAGTTTGGTTTTCACTAAGTAATTGATTTGTAATGGAATGTAAATAATATTCCTTTATATTGTTTAATTTTTCATATGTTTTTGATAATTTAATCCTTGCTTTATTTCTGTTGTTTGATCCTTTCTTTTTTCTAGATAATTCCCTATGAAGTCTTGCTAACTTATTTTTATTCAATCGTTTAGATTTTAAATTTTCATATCTGGTTCCTTCGGAACTGACGATGAAATCTTTAATTCCTAAATCAATTCCAATTATATGACTATCAGTATTTTCAATGGTTTTATTGGGTCTGTCAATCAAAATGCTGAAATAATAATTACCTGATTTTGTTTTACTTAAAGTTCCTGATTTTATTGCTGACTGGTTTTTATTTAAATATTTTTCATCTGAACTAGAACATTTATAATGAATATCCTTTAAAGCATTGATTATATTGATCCTATTGCCTTTAACTCCTGAAATAGCATCAACAGGAAATCTACAGGATTGATTTTGGTGCTTTGATTTAAATTTAGGAAAACCACTACCAGACTTAAAGAAATTTTTATAAGCAGTTTCAAGGTTAATAAGGCTTTGTTGTAAAACCTTTGAATGGCTTTCTTTCAACCATTCTTTTTTCCTGTTTTAATTCTGTTAAGTATTTTCCTGTATCTTTTATTCCTGTAGCATTATTCCAGAGTAAATATTCGTTGATTTTATAGTTAAGGCATTGGTTATAAACATATCTAGATGATCCGAGTAATTTATTGATATAAATGATTTGATTATCAGTAGGATAGAGTCTTATTTTAATTGCCTTTAACACTCAATTCTTTAATTAATTTTTCAGTTTTTCTTTTGGATCTTTTTAGAAATTATAAAATAAATCTGCTGGAAGTTTTACATCCATAAGTGATTCAATCTCATTTAAAAGTTTTTCTGCTTCTGGTGTATAACTTTTTTCAGTTTCAAATTCTTCAAATAACTTAATTCTCATTTTTTAATTTAATTTTTCAAACCACCATTTAAAATAATAGTAATTGTTGCCCTCTACATGATATGTATGGTCTTTAACTTTGATTATTACATAAGGTTTATTATCACTATTCATATTATATCCCAGAACTTCAACAGTTTGGTCGGCATTCATTTCATATAATTTGCCCATTGTATCTTTAACTCTATTTTCATTTTTCATATTTTTATAGAGTCCTTTTTCAGGAATGAACCATTTTTCTAATTTTTTATAAAAGAAATTACTTAATTTAAGTTTATAAGCATTATCAAATCTATATTGATATTCTGGTTCATAAAATAATTCAGACTCTAATTTAGGTCTAATCAAACCATTAAAATTTCTATATGCCGCAAAATATTCATTTTCATCGTATTGAAAAGATAAAAAAACATCAAGTTTTAGATTATTATTTTCAAATATCCTTAATATTTTGAGATTTTTAAATAAATCTAAATCTTCTAAGAAAGCATCTGGCTCTTTTTCAATTAAATCACTCTGACTTTTTACTCCTTTCATAATTTGATTTAAATTAGCAACCAAACCAGATTGACGGGCATAAAAATCACAATATGGGCTATCCTGATAATTATAATATGATGCATGTGGATCTTGTGCAAAAGCATATTGACCTCCACCGCCTTGTGTACCCATAGGTTCCAGACCAAATTGAAATTGTTGGAATTCTGAGCCTTCATTAATGCTATTTAAAAAAGAATATCTTGAATATTTTAATACTTTCATTTGAATATTTCATTTAATTTTTCTTCAATTTTATTAATTTCCTTATAATTAATTCTATGTAAGATAATGTTATTTTCTTTACAGTATATATTCTTTATTTCATCTCGTTTTTGTATTTCTAATAAGGAGTTTTTCCATTCAGGTTTTTCAATAAAATGCTGTTCACCATCAAATTCTATACATATATTATATTTAGGTAAGTAAAAATCAAATGGTAAAGGAAGTATATTTCTACAATCAGCAAATCTTTTTTCTCTTTTAAATTTTATGTTTTTGTTTTTTAGAAAATTTGAAATTTTTTCTTCTCCTTTAGAATTTTTACAAATTTGACAACCAAATCCTCTTAGATGTGAACTGGCAGATTGTTTGAAAATGCCATGTTTTTTACATATTATTTTCATTTTTTTAGTAACATTTTCATATTTAATTAATGAATAATCATATCTATTACCATGAATTTCTTTTGATCTATATACAAAATCTTCAGTGGATTCACATTTATTTTTGGCAAAACATTTATAACAAATGCAGCCTTTTAAATGAATATATGGTATTTGTTCAAATATTCCATGTTTTTCACATATGATTTGAATTGAAGTTGATCTATTTTTATAATTAACTAATGAATAGTCATATTTATTACCATGAATTTCTTTTGCCTTTTTAATAAAGTTTGCAGTACCTTTTATTTTTTTAATTATGTAACATTTAAAACATTCACTATTTATATGACATCTTGGTGTTTGTTCAAATATACCATGCTCTGGACAAATTATTTTTATTTTTTGATCATAATTTATATATTCTACAAGTGAATAATCATATTTATTGCCGTGTTTTATTCTAGCCTTTTCTATAAAAATTTCATTTGTTAATTTTTTACCCATACTTTACTTTTTTTCATATGTTTATATATAAAATTTTAATTTTTAATTTTTATATATATTTCAGGTATTACAAAATTTTATATATAAAGAAAAAACTCTACTATGTCAGAAGAATTAAACAAAGAAGATGTAAAGAAAAAAGTGGTTTCTAAAAAAAGAGAATCTACTGAACAATATCAGTATATAGCTGGGGAAAATGAGGAATTAATTATGGACAAGCCTTCTGAATCGTTAAAAAAATTAGTTAAAGAAGAAGTTTTAGTAAAAAAAGAGCCTATCTCTAAACCTATCGTTAAATCAAATAAAGAATTATATGAATCTTATATTAAGGAATTGAAGAAATTTTCTTTAAGTATAAATGGAGATATTATTTATGATTCTAGTATAGATAAAACAGGAAAATCACCAGTTAAATTTGAAAATGATTATTTTATTCTTTATGGTAAGAAATATTCTTATAATGGATTGAAAATCCAAAAAATAAATATTAGATGAAATGGAATTAAAAAATATTCATAATCGTAAAGATTTTTTAAAGATTAATGAAGTTTTTGGTGCTACTGGTGGTGGTGTTGGCTCTAATGATGGATTTGCTAGTACTGGAAAATTGAAAGATTCTTTACTTGGAAAATTATTTAATGGTATTTTCAAAGGTATTGGTTGGTTATGGAGAAAATCAAAAGAAAATTTTATAATTAATAGATTAATAGCACAATTAATTAATGAATTGATGAGAGGTACAATATTATTTTGTCTTGATAATGATATAAATTTAAGAAGTGGTCAAATGTTTAGTGGGTCAACAATTAAAAGTAGTGATGATAATGAATCAAATTTTATTCAAGATGATTCGTTATCAGGAACAACAACTGGTCAAACTCAAGCAAAAGAACCTATTATGAGTAGGGAAGAGTTAATAAAAAAAATTGAAATATTAAAGAAAGATATTATTGAAGATCGAAATGCAGTTAAAAGTAAAGAGAGTAATATACAACAAAATGAGAGAAATTTAAATGATAATCCTCCTAAAACTCAGGCAGAAAGATTAAAAAAACAACAATTCATAGATTCACAAAAATCTGAATTACAAAAGCGAAGAGAAGGATTAAAGATTTCACAAGAAGAATTAATTAAATTAGAAGAACAATTAAAAAAATTGGGAAATCCAGAAGTTGCTCCAGCAAAAATAAGTTTTGAAAAACTTGAAAAAGCTTGTAAAGAAAAATATCAATTTGTTGCTACGTCTGATGATCCTGGTGTAGATGCAATGAGTTTGGGTGCAGTTGCTTATCCTGAATTTGTTAAAAATTTTCAAGAAAGATTTAAAACCAAGTTTATTAAAATTGGTGATAAATTTACAATTATTAGACAAGGAATACTAACATCTATTGAGACATATGATGTTGATACAGTTAAAGGTACAATTTCTTATTATTATGATAAAAAATTAGAAACGGTGTCTGCTACTAAATTGTTATCTAATGGATTTCCTAGTTTTAAAGGCGCGAAAGAACAAGCAGAAGCATTTTTAAAGAATCATATCAATGAATATGATAATATGAATGATGAAGAAAAAAAGAGAATAGAAATAGTATATATGAATTATGCTATAATTAATGCTATGAGAGAAGTTCAAAGATCTGCAATTGCTGAAAATTTTCAATATTTAATTGAGGAAGGAGCAACAGTTGAAATTAAGCCAGAAGAACCTAGAGCTGGACAAGTTAGTGTTGCAAAAGGGGTTTCTCAAAATCTTGGAGTTTCTGTCACTGTTGGTGATATATTAACTGTGAGAGATAAAAATAAATTCAAAGATGATAAAGGTGAAGAATTTAAGGTTAAAATTAATGACGTAAATCTTGCAGAAATAGAAAAAACTATTCAAAAATTAGATGAAGGTATTGATGATAGTGATATAACTAAATACAAATTATCAAAAGAAAAGTATGGTGATATAAATATTAGAAAAAAGGTATCTACTTATGTGAATCCCTATAACTTAAAAATGATTCAAGGTTCAGCAGAAAAATTAATGTTACCGACAAAAGGAGAAGGCAGCAATGATAATAAAGAAGCTTTGAGATTAAGATGGAACAAGGAAGTGAATAAGGTATATGCTGGATTTACAAATATAATGGATATTCAAAGTGTTGATATAACTAAAGATGATTTTGGAAGCAAATTAAATAATGATAAAGTAAATCAAAAAATAGAAAAGAATGTTTCAAATATCAGTTTTGAAAAGAACGTTGCTGTGGTTCAAGAAAAATTACCAATTGAACAAAATGAAGCAATTTTATCTTCTTTAGCTGGCGCATGGTCATTTTATTCATTTAGTTATAATAATTATAATTTCATGACTTCTATTGCACCTGTTAAACCAACTAGTTCAGATTTCTATTTATTTATGGTGACAAAAGCATTTACTGATGTAGATGCTAGTAATTTTACTATTGTCGATGATGAATCTCTCAAAATTTTTAAAGGTAGAATGTCCGATAATGTCGCTATTAATTTTAAACAAATTAATATTTATTTTTTAATGAATAAAAATACTAAATTTCCTTCTGGTTCATCAAAATCACAAACTAATAAAGTTATAGTATTCAATCATATATTTTTCAAGGATGGAAAAAAAGGATTTTTTATTTGTAAGCCAAATGAAAAATTTAATAATATAACAATAACTGATGATCTTATAAAGAATATGGATATAAAAAATTATTTAACTACAGTCAGCACAAAATCTTGTCATAAATTCATAGATCCAGATATCAATAATTGGACACAAAGTTTAAATCTATCTAACAATTCAAATGAATTAAATTTCTGTAGTTTTGATCATAATGTACCAGGATTTTTAGATGATAAAATGAAAGATAATCTTAAGTTGATTACAAGTAAAATGTAAAAAATTATAAAATGAAATGAAGATAAAATATGCAAATTTCATATTAGAACAACTTGATTTTCAAAAATTTAAACAAGAATATGACACTGTTCGTGATAATCTTGAAGATTTTTGGGGATTATTACAAGATAAAATAGAAGAATTTAGTGAAACAAATTCAAGAGATATGAAGGAAGTATCTGTTTATAATCAAAAAATCAGGGATGATAGAAACAATAAACCTAATATTGTACCTCCTGTGAATGCAATTGTACCTACTATACCAGCGCCATCTGCCATTACGGCTTCAAATATAAGACCTTTTTCTAAAGATGATACTGCAACTTTGTTGAAGAAATTGAGAAATCCTAAATTTAAAAATCAATATAAAGAAATAAAAGCTTTAATAGATGAAAGAAATAAAAAATCAATGAAGACTCAAAATATGATAAAAAAATCTAAATAACTATGAAATATTTAAATGATTATAAATTATTTTTAGAAATGAATAATCCTAATACACCACAAGGTTATTTAAATTCATTATCAAAAGGTTCAAAAAAACCTAATTTAATTAATAAACCTACAAATAATCAACAAAATCAAAAACAACAAACACCAACTGAAGAAGTAGATACAATTTTACAACAAACTGAGGAACAAAAAGCACAAATTGTTGCTAGAAAAGATATTATAGAGAAAGGTTTATTGAATAATATTCAAACTTTAGAACCTGAAAATCAAAAAGATGTAAAAACACAAGTTAATGATTATAAAGATCAAGTTAAAGAATTCGATAAAACCGTAAAACAAATTGGCAATTTAAATCAATCACTTAAAAAATCAGAGAAACCTGGTAGATTTTCTTCACAAATTCAAAAAGCCAGAACACAAATAAACAAATAACATAAATGTCTAAAATAGATGATAAATATATTGATGCTCTACAAGATTTTACAGCAGCATTAGGTGATGTCGTTAAAACATTAAAAGAACAACAAAAAATAGACAAATCTGATGTTGTTAATGAAATGCTTAAGAACATACCTAATAGCTTAGAACTTATTGTTAATGATTTAAAGAAAGTTAGAAAGGATACACATAATATTAAAAATAACACAGAAACTATTCTGAAAGAGGTTAAAGCAGCAAGAAAGGCAAAAGAAACTGGAATGTTTGATAGTGTTGTAGATCCGAAGAACAAAAATAAAATTGTTGACGGCATAAAAGTAGTTATTCTAATTGCTTCTGGTGTCTTAGCCTTAGGTATGGCATTTAAAATTATTGGAAAGGTTGATTTTTTATCTGTTATTTCATTATCAAGTGCAATGTTGATGATGTCAATATCATATAAGAAGATTGGAGATATAAAAGGACTAGATTATAAAAAAATTTTTATGATATCATCTGTGTTGCCATTAATGGCTGTTGGATTAGTAGCATCTGCATATATTTTAAAGGCATTTCCAAATTTTACATTAATGCAAGGAATATCAATGATGCTGGTTGGTGGTTCACTTGGAATTGCAACATATTTAGTATTTAAATCATTAGAAAAAATTAATCTTAAATCCTTAATAATTGTTCCTTTAATTCCTATTATATTGCCTTTGATAGCATTAGGACTTGTAAAAGCATCATATATTTTAAAAGACGTTAAGACATTATCATTAACCCAAGTGTTTTCTATCGCTTTAGTTGGTCTTGCATTAGGTATTGCAACAATTGGTATAGGATTAGCATTAAAAGGAATGAAAAATGTTACTTGGAAAGAAATGTTATCATTACCTGTGATGATTCCTTTGATTGCAGGTGGTATTGTTATTGCAAGTATTATTTTTCAAGCTTTTGTACCAATAAAGGATCCTATAAAATTATTAGTTGGTAGTTTAGCTATTGGATTATCAATTTTGATTTTTACTCCTGCTATTTATTTTCTAGGAAAAATGAGTATACCTCAAATTATTAAAGGTAGTTTAGCAGTATTGGCTGTTTCAGGTGCTATACTAGGTGTTGCTTGGATATTTTCATATCTACCAACACAAATGAAGTATCCAGAATTTATGTGGACGCTTGGTACAGGGCTAGCAATTTTAGCTTTTGGCTTACTTCAAATCGGATTAGGATTCGTTGCAACAAATCCTTTCTTTTGGGTAGGAATACCTGCGATGCTTGCAGTTGCTGCATCTATGGTTGGTGTTTCTTATATAATAGATAAGGGTAAATGGGATGGTGAATATCCATCATTAGATTGGGCATTAGGTGTTGGTGCATCATTAGGTGCGTTTAGTCTTGTTGCTATTGCAGCTGCAATAGGTGGAATTATGAATGCTGTTACTACACTTTTTACAGGCAAAGATCCATTAGCTACGTTGGCACAAAGTATGGTAGATGTATCTTGGAAATTACAAGCAGGTAAATGGAACGATAATTATCCTTCTGTTGAGTGGGCTGCATGTGTTGGTTTAGCTTTAATGGGATTTGCAGCAGTTACAACATTAGCATCTGCAAGTAAATTAGTAAGTGGAATTTTGAATTTTTTTTCAGGTGATAAAGATCCATTAGATACGTTAACACAAAGTATGGTAAATGTATCTTGGAAATTACAAGCAGGTAAATGGAATGATAATTATCCATCATTGGGATGGGCAGCAGGTGTTAGTGCAGCATTAATAGCATTTGCAGGAATAACTACTATGTCTAGTGCTTCTAAATTTATATCAAGTGTTTTTTCATTTTTTAGTGCAGATAAAGGTGATCCCTTGGTGTCGTTAGCAAGAAGTATGACTCAGGTTTCATGGATTTTAACGACAGGAAAATACGATTTTTATCCATCAAAAAATTATACAGACTCTGTTTCATATCTCATGATAACAATGTCTAATATTGTTAATAAAGGTGATTTTGATTCTGGAAAGGCAGCAGAGTTTTTAAATTCTAATAGTTTTATTATACCTGCACTTAATTCTTGGATGCAAATGATATCTAAAAATGATTTTTCTAAAATTCCAACAAATTTACTTAGTGATCAATTAGCTTATCATATTATTACTATGGGAAACACTATTAAAAATTGGCATACTTCTCAGGAGGAAGCTTTGAAATTTTTACAATCTATTAATTTTATTGTTCCGGCTATTACATCATTTACATCTTTGCCAGAGGTTCCAATTTCATTTTTAGTTAGTATGATGAATATGAGACTCGCTTTAGGTGAAATATCTAAAGGTGTATCTAATTTTGGTAGTATTGATCTTATGTTTGCTAATAATATTAAAACTATTGCATCTGCATTTAAGGTTTTGGGAGAATTGAAACCTGTTCCTGATAATGCAATTCAAAGTTTTAATAAATTTTTACAATATTTGAATAAAATGCCAGAAAAATTATTTTCTTTTGATGTAAAAATTAATGCAATTAAAAAATTAGCAGATTCATTATTAAATTTATCAACATCATTAAATACTCTTAATGGTAGTTTGACAGGTTTTTTAGATATGTCAAAAGGTTTGTTTTTAATAAGTATAATAGATGAGGTTAAATTAGGAAATGTTTTGCAATCAATAGAAAAACATAATTCTGCACTTAAAATTGTCAATAAAATGCCAGAAGAACAGGCAAATTTATTATCAGTTATTAAATCTTTATATGAAACTGTACCACAAATTTCTGCACAAACGAAAGAAATTAATAAAAATGAAGAAAATTTGGCAGAAAAAAAGAAACAAGAACAATTTTATAGCGATATATCTGATATTAAATCTCTATTATATCAATTTCTAGATTATATCGATCAACCATCACAAAATGGAAGTTTTCATTCTATATAATTTTTAATTCCTAAACTTTATTTAAAAATATTGCTATATATTAGCAATAGAACCTATTTTCCTTAATATATAAAAATAAAGCTTAATCATGAGGAGATTTTTACATTTATATAGATATATGAAATTGCTTAAAAAGAATAAAAAAATATTAGGTGATTCTAGAATCAACAATAACCCAAATCCACTTGGAATTCAATATGATTGGATTTATAGATTATATACTGTATTAAATTTGCCATTTGAGGATAAAGAAAATATTGATAAATATGGATATTATTATATGGACAACATGGTACAACTTCATGTTGTTGAGATAAATAAATATTTATTTGATTTAGGCATTTTAGAATATGTAGAATTAGATACAAAAAATATTAAGCAAATAGATAATAATAATATAAAAATTGTGCTTAAGTTTAAATATATGAATCTTAAAACATTAGCAAGATTTATTGTGATTTTCACACCTCTTTTATTTATTGCCGGACTAGTAACTCTTTTTATTTTATTATAGAAAAAATGAGATTTTTTTAATTATATATACTTACAGAAAAATAATTATTTTGTAGGTTTGTTAAAGTCATATAAATATAGAATATATCCTAATCAAGATCAAAAGAAAATAATGGCTAAAATTTTTGGTCAGGTTAGATTTGTATATAACCTTGGTTTAGAAACTAAAATTTCAGCATATTTAGGCAATAAAGTTAATTTAACTTGTTTTAATTTATCGAATCAAGTTAAAGAATTAAAGGACACAGAATGTCCTTGGTTAAATGAGTCACCCGCACAAGCATTACAAATGAGTTTAAGAAATTTAGATAATGCTTACACAAATTTTTTTAGAGGATATGGCTTTCCTAAATTTAAAAATAGATATGGAAAACAATCATTTCAATTACCTCAAGGAATTCATTTATCAAATGATAAAAAACAAATATTCATACAAAAATTAAAATATGTGAATATAGATCTACATAGAGAATTTAAAGGAGAAATTAAAACTATAACTGTTAGTAAATCAATAACTAATAAATATTATGTGTCCATATTAGTTGAAAATAATATATCTAAGCCAGAAAAGAAAAAAATAAATGATTCAACTTCAATTGGCTTAGATTTAGGAATAAAAGATTTTGTAATAACTTCAGATGGAATGAAATTCAAGAACCAAGATTTCTTCAAATCTGCTATGAATGAACTAAGGATTGAGCAGCGATCCTTAGCAAGAAAAATCAAAGGATCAAATCATTATTTAAGACAAAAAATGGTGCTTGCTCTTTTACACGAACATATCCGTAATCAAAGACAAGATTATTTACATAAGATTTCCAGATACTTGGTTGATAATTATGATACAATCTGTATGGAGGATCTTAATGTGTCTGGAATGGTTAAAAATCATAAATTAGCAAGAGCAATTAGTGATATGGGTTGGAGTGAATTTAAATCTATGATTGAATATAAGTGTGATTGGTATGGAAAAAATTTAAGTGTAATAGGAAGATTTGATCCATCATCAAAAACTTGTAATGTTTGTGGGACAATCAATAAGGATTTAACTTTAAATGATAGAGAATGGACTTGTAAAAAATGTGGTTCTATACACGACAGGGACAACAATGCTGCTATAAATATAAAAAAATTT
>TBL_comb47_HYPODRAFT_10000556_pt1 | contig 49587 bp, 48 predicted proteins | sample TroBogypolimnion_40_FD_10682 | JGI IMG/M metagenome (IMG submission 10682)
CAGGAACGGCCTTTTTAATTTTTAATTTGCCGCTTTGGGGTAGCTCAGTTGGTTAGAGCGTCCCGACTTTACGTCGGGAAGGTCACCGGATCATCCCCGGTTCTCGCTACCGAAAGAGGTCGTTTCCCAACAGGAACGGCCTTTTTAATTTTTAATTTGCCGCTTTGGGGTAGCTCAGTTGGTTAGAGCGTCCCGACTTTACGTCGGGAAGGTCACCGAATCATCCCCGGTTCTCGCTACCGAAAGAGGTCGTTTCCAAACAGAAACGGCCTTCATAGTTTTCTAAACCTACAGAAAAGGCCTAACTCCAAGATTGCTGGTATTATCACCATTTTTAACTGCCTGTCCAACGAGGTTCGCCTTGTTTTAATTCAATGCTGTAAGTGGCTCTTTGAGGCTCATTTCGGGGAGGATACCTCCCGATACTTGAAGTCATCCATGTCAAAAATGAATAATTTTCAGGATTTGCCTTCCCTGTTTTATTTTGAATATATTGATTATTTTTAACAGGCCAACTGAGCTGACAGGCTGGTAAAGAATGAATTGTCTTTTATTTGCTGAAGCCTGGACCAATTATTCTCTTGTACAACCAAAAACGGAAATTATGGAACAATTAAGCAAAGCCAAGGCTACCTGGTACCATTTCTATCCCGGAATACTGATTACGATCTCTTTCATTGCAATTACACCAATTGCTTACCGGAATCACTACCCACCCCAATTGGGATTACTCATCTCCATCCTGCTTGTGGCAATTCCGGTTATGGTTGTTCATTTGAGATGGGTCAGGAAACGGGAGAAGGTTCCCGGGATTTTGGCACTGAATGGATACATAAACAGACTTCCGACAGCGAAATTAATTTTGTACGCGGTAGGTCTTGTCATTCTCTCCTTTTTAATTTGGGGCGTTACTCAGCCGTTCAACCAATTTGTAGCCGACAGATTATTGGGATGGCTTCCCAAATGGTATACTGTTCAGGATTTTCAAGGTTATGAAAAGGGGGCAATACGACTTACTTTATTTGTCAATTTGTTTTTAAACGGATTGCTTGCCCCATTTGTCGAAGAGTTGTATTTCCGGGGATATCTTCTTTCCAGGATGGAGCGTTTTGGGAAAAAGGCCTTTGCTGTCAATGCAGTTTTATTTTCATTGTATCACCTTTGGCAACCTGCTATCTATCTGACACTAATTCTTTCCATGCTGCCGATGATTTATCTGGTTTGGAAAACAAAAGATCTGAGACTCGGCATCCTGACACATTGCCTTCTGAATCTGATCGGTGCAGTTTTCTCTTTTGGATTACTTCTGCCACATTAAGGGGATAAGGCTTGGCAAAATTCAGGAAATCTACTCCGCAGATTGTTCCTCACCAGTAACACTTCATATTTCTAGACAGACAGAGGGCATTTCTCTGTGGGCTCTAAATATCACTTACCTATCAACAAAAATTCTTTGGTTGAAAATAGCTACTGAGCCGGAGAATGTGGTGAAATAGGCCGAAATTGCCAACAATCCAAATTTGTTGTATTACCTTTGGATAGAGATCAAAAAGTGGACCTTTTCGAATCGCACATCCGTTCTATTGAAAAAAGGTGCTGGCTTTCTGATTTTTTTTAAATCTGTTGTTGATGAATCTGCCCACTTTTATCAAGAATATTGCGAATCTTTCTCTTCAGTCAGAGGAGAAGTTAGGCGCTGTTTTTCAGCGGGATGAATTCCCAAAGGGACATCTGCTTTTCCGGCAGGGCGAGGTGTGCCGACATATTTACTACATAGAGAAAGGTTTGGCCCGTATTTATTACAATACTTCCGGAGGCAAAGAGGTAACGGCCTGGTTCTTTGCCGAGAACTCCTTCCTAACGGCACATGACAGCTTTTACCAGCAGAAGCCTGCCCCAAGTTATTGCGAATTGTTGGAAGACTCCGTGGTCTACTCGCTTAAATATACAGACATGCAGGCCATGCTGAATGAAAACCACGATATGGCCAAGTTCGCATTTCATGCAGTATTCGAATTGGCCAAAAAACTGACAGAATTCATCAACGGCATCAAGTTCCAGAGTGCGGAAGAACGTTACAATGCTTTGATGAGCAATTATCCCAATATTTTTCAAAGAGCCAAGCTGGGACAGATTGCCTCATTTCTTGGAATTACGCAGGAAACGCTGAGCCGGATCCGAGCCGGCAAATAATATTCCCCCTATGATCACTTTTTGATTTAGATCAAAAGTTTTGCCTGGCAGTCTCGTTTATTTTGCATCATAAATCTTTTGTGCCATGCAAACTGAAGCGAATCAAATAGGATCCATCCTTGCAAACTCCACCGAATCCCTGGCTGGAACAGCAAGTGATTCCCACTTTGTATTCATAACGGACGATTCAGGTATCATTGCGGTATTTGAGCTTATAAAATCAAAGTTGGGCATGGAGGCAAACAATTGCCTGACGCTTGTTCATTCTGTCAGCGGCCATTTAGGTCACCCTCTTTTCAAAGCCGAACTGGAAAGCATCGAAAAGCGGTTCCCGTCTCAGCTACTATCCCATTACCTGTTCAGGGGGAATTTGACCCTTCGCGAAAATACCGACTCGATCCAGCAAACCCTGGAAATCATTATCAATTGCAACCTCCGGAAGTTCATGAAGTTTTTGGTTCAGGGAGAGCCGGAATTTGTTGAATCAGTCTCCGAACGTCTTGTTTTTCTTGGTATCCGCACAACCCAGATTTATTCACAAACCTTTTAATAGTATCTGTTATGAAAACCATTTCATCTTTCCTACTGGCATTTGCCCTTGTTCTCACCTCCACGGTTCTGTTCGCCCAGAACCAGTTTGGTCTCCGTACAGGCGTTGCAGCAACAACGCTTTCCACCCTGGGCGACCTGCCCGACAACAATCACATCACCTACTCCTACACTGCCGGGGCTTTCTACGATCTGCAGGTAAGCAAATCCGTTGCATTTCAAACAGAGCTCAATTATGTCCGCAAAGGCCGCAACAATGAAACGGATGAGTTGAATACTTCCAACCCAACCGATTATCTGATACACTACCTGCAGGTGCCGGTGCTTTTTCAATACCGCGATGCACTCAATGCTGCCAAGCCACGCTCGTTCTTCTTCGTCAATGCTGGCCCATATGCCGGATTTGCCCTCAGTAACCAAACCAGACCATCCAATACCGTCCAGCTTGCACAGGGGAACAAAACAGATTGGGGTGTTACCTTCGGTATAGGTTTTCAGGCGCCAGTCGGAAATAAAGATATTCGTTTCGACCTCCGCTACGACATGGGATTTTCGGCAGTAGCCAACCAGGCTGATGATTATCATACAAAAGCGCTGAGCCTGACTGTCGGATTGGCTCTGTAGTCCGTTCGTTTGCAAGATTTTTTTGAAGCGCTTCCATCTAAGCGGAAAGGTTGTATTCGGTCGGGATGCGACCTTTTTTGATGGCTAAAAATTCAATGGAATTGCCTCGTTCCCTTCCGGTTTAATGGTATTTAATTCGTAATTTTATCTTTTGCCCTGAAACCACTTTTGGGCAGCTTCCAGTTCTTTTCAAACCAATCTGTCATGAAAAAAAGCTTGTCCAAATGCAATCTATTGAAATACTTTCTTTCCGGTACAGGATTGATTTTGCTCTGCATGTCTACGCCAGGTGTATTTGCGGGTGGTAACCACCAAGTAAGTCCATCCATGGCCGGTAGTGATTCGATCGGGGGATTGAAAGATTACTACAGGAACTATTTCCCTGTCGGAGTTTCAGTTTCTCCCAATTCGCTTTCTGGAGAAGAATCTGTTTTGATCCTCAAGAATTTCGTTAGCCTCTCTCCGGAAAACGTCATGAAAAGTGGAATGATCCACCCTCAGGAAAATTTTTACGCATGGGATAATGCGGACAAAATAGTCGATTTTGCACAACAGCATGGTTTAATCATGCGTGGCCACACCCTCTGCTGGCACAAACAGACTCCAACCTGGCTATTTAAGGACCAGGAGGGAAAAGCTGTCACAAAAGAGGTTCTTTTGGCCAGACTGAAGGAGCACATTTCAAAGGTTGTTTCCAGGTACAGGGGGAAAATATATGGCTGGGATGTTGTCAATGAAGCCATTGACGACAATAATACGGTGTTTCTTAGAGAGTCGGAATGGTATAAAATATGCGGTGAGGAGTTTATTGCCGATGCATTCAGGTGGGCCCATGAAGCTGATCCTAAGGCCATTCTTTTTTACAATGACTACAACACCGAATCGCCTGTGAAGAGAGATAAAATCTTCAAACTGCTGAAAAAACTGAAAGCCGACGGTGTTCCCATTGACGGCATTGGTTTACAGGGCCATTGGAACCTGACCACTCCCACGGAGCAGGCGCTCAGGGAATCCATCGAGAAGTTTGCTTCACTGGGATTGCAGGTTCAGATCACAGAATTGGATGTGTCCATCTATGGCTCTGGCGACAGGGACCCTGCCGATCACCAGTTTTCAGCAGAGAGGGAACAATTGCAAATAAATCAGTATAAAATGATTTTCAGGGTCTTACGCGAATATAAAAAGGAGATAACTGGTGTGACTTTTTGGAACGTATCGGACCGATCCAGTTGGTTGGATAACTTTCCTGTCAGAGGCAGAAAGAATTATCCGCTTTTGTTTGACCAACGGCTTCAACCCAAGAGGGCATTTCAGGAGGTGGTGAATTTCTGAAAGTTGAAGTTGGTCTTTCAGCTGTTTTCAGGATGGATGTTTCCCGCCCATCCGGTGTTTAAAAGGAGGACATTGAAATCACCAATCCGGAAGATCATCTCTGGGTAATCGAAACGACAGACTAGACAGCCATCTGCCACACCGAAGGAAAGGAGAGAGCCGTGCTCATGGATAGTGGCACCATGTGTGAAAAATTGAATGATGTGGTGCGGAATATCCTAAATTCTGACCCAAATTAAAATTCGATGTCGTAAAGCCCTTCCGCATCCAGCTCAAACTGTTTAACCCCAATGTCCGTCATCGGATGGGTGATGAGCTGGTGCAGCAATTCAGGACTGATTGTTGCCGAATGTGCGGCGGCTTTGCTGACGCGGTAAATCTGGTCGACAGTTTTAAAGCTGGCGGCCAATACTTTGCCTTTGAGTCCGTATTCAGATATGTTTTTGACAATGTCGGATACCACTTCGATCCCGTGTGAGGAGATGTTGTCGAGCCGGCTTACGTAGGGGGCCACAAAGTCGGCACCCGCCTTCATGGCCACCAATGCCTGCTGTTGGGTAAAGATCGCTGTTGCCGTTACGTTGATACCGGCATCCTTTAAAATGCGGATGGCCCTGTAACCACTCTCCGTGACCGGTATTTTGGCGTAGAAGTTATCTCCGAAATCAAAATAGGTTCGATATCTTTTCGCTTCCCTCACCATGTCGTCCGATTCGGCAGAGATCATTTGGATGTGTACCATGCCTGAGCCAACCAGTTCCTGTATTCCTTCAATGGCGGTCGAAAGTTTGTTGCCTGCGTGGTTTAAAATGGTTGGATTGGTGGTAACCCCTTCAAGGGGAAAAAATGCATACAGCCTTCTGAGTTCGTTCAGATCGGCTGTGTCTGCCATGTAGATCATAATAAAAGTATTTTTGGCAAAAGTAGGCAATGAATCTGAAGTAATAATTAAATGCACATTACCATATTATGACTTATTTAACATACTTTTTACCGATTATACAGGTTGAACTTCAGGAAAATAGACTTATTCCTTCTGATTACCAAGATCAGGGTGTATCTATTGGGTAATGTCCACTGACAATCTGGGATTCATGGTTTTTTCAGATTATTATCACTTGAAACGGGTTCTTGCATGAACAATCCTTCGCTTAAATTGTCTATACAATATGTTAATTGGTTGGAATGGCGATACTCAGGCAATTCTTTACGTGAACGTATATTTCCTTTTTTGGTGAAAAGAGCCTCCGAAAATTGATTAGAATCGCATGATTTGGAACTATTTTACGGGAATGGAGAAAGATATTGCTTAAAGATCGTTTTTCTGCGAAGTATGTAGTACCTTCATTCGATCACACATCTATTCAGTTTATGAGTCAGCTTCCAAATATTTTAATTGTTGACGACAGAACTGAAAATCTGTTTTTGGTGGAATATGCCCTTAGAAGCATAAAGGCCACTCTGATAAAAGCATTATCCGGTGAGGAGGCATTGGGGAAAATCAGGGACATCGAACTTGCCTTGGCGATAGTGGACGTGCAGATGCCTGAAATGAGTGGTTATGATCTGGTGACCATCATGAATGAAAGCAGGCCAAATGATAAAGTCCCTGTTATTTTTCTGACCGCCAACAACAGCAACAGTCTGGATGTCATCAAAGGCTATAGCGTGGGTGCCGTTGATTATCTCATCAAACCTTTTCCAAACTTTATCCTTGTCAGCAAGGTCAATACCTTTCTCGAAATATACAACCAGAAAAGGACCATCCGCAACGATGCCATTCTGCTGAAAAAATCGGCAGATGCCTTGCTTGAACTCAACATTGTTCTGAAGATCAATGAGGAAAAATACAGGAACTACATACAGAGTGCACCCTATGGTATCTTTGTTGCGGATGAAACGGGGAGATATCTGGAGGTCAACGATACTGCCTGCAGGTTAACCGGTTATTCTGAATCACAGCTTCTGGGTATGTCCATTCCGGATCTCTTGCCACCCGAGTCAATGACGCTAGGGTTGGCTCATTTCAACAGGTTGGTTGAAACCGGCAGCTCAAAGAGTGATATTCTCTTCAGTCGATCCGATGGTACAAAAAGATGGTGGAATATGGAGGCCGTCAAACTCTCCGATACCAGGTTTCTTGGATTTGCCGAGGAGATAACGGAAAGGAAGCTGGCAGAAAATGCACTCAAGAAGAGCGAGGCTGATCTCATGCAGTCACAGCACATTGCACGGCTTTGCAGTTGGGAACTGGAATTAAATTCGGATAACTTGGCATGGTCCAATGAGGTGTATGAAATATTCGACATCAGTCGTGACATCGTACCGGTGACATCCGATTGTATTCAGAAAGTCATTCATCCTGACGATCTGGAGCGATTCAGGGAAGTAGTTACAGGTGACACCATTGCAGGCATCTTGCCCTCCCTGGAATACAGGATCATACACAGGGACGGCAGCATCCATTATTTGCTGGCTGGCGGGCGAATAGAAACCGATCAGGAGGGGAAACCCTGCAGGGGATTTGGAACGGTACAGGATATCACCGAATTCAAACTGGCGGAGCAGGCCATCAAATTGAGTGAGGAGAAATACAAAACCATGTTGAATGCCTCACCTGACGGAATACTGATCATTGACATGAAAGGGGTCATCACGGAGGTTTCAGGAATCGGACTGGAACTGTTTGGCGCTGAAAGCAGGGAAGATCTGTTGAAGAAGAGGATCCTGAGGTTTATTCCGCTGAGTGAAAAATCCACCATCCGGAACATTGTGGAGAAGACCATCAATGAAGGGTTGGCCCAAGACTTTGAGATCAAGATCAGGAAGAAAAACAGGACAATTTTTGCCGGAGAAGCGAGCATCACCCTGATTCAGGGTTCCGATGGGGAACCACTCTCCTTTATGGTCATTGTCAGGGATATTTCATTTAGAAAGAAGTTGGAAACCAAGCAAATCCACGCAGATCGAATGGCCAATCTTGGAGAGATGGCTTCCGGAATAGCGCACGAAATAAATCAGCCTCTGAACATCATTTCGATGGTGATGGATAAAATCCTGTTCGAAATCGAGAAGGCAGATTCGATCGACATGCCTTTCCTGCTTCAGAAATCGGAACGAATATTTGAAAATATTACACGAATGCGGAACATCATCGATCACATCCGTGCATTTTCAAGGACGCACGAAGATTACGTGCTGAGTGCATTTGATGTGAATACGAGTATCCAGAGCGCGACCTCGATGATGATAGAGCAGTTGAAACACCTCGGAATCGAATTGTTCCTTCATCTTGACCACCGGATTCCCTCCGTCATCGGCGATACCTACAAGTTTGAGCAGGTGATTATCAACCTGTTGACCAATGCCAAAGATGCCATACTTGAGAAGAAAAGCAAGGCGGGAAGCTATCCCGGGATGAAGATTGGAATCAGCTCCTTTCTGGAAAGTCAAAACCTGGTCGTTGAGGTTTCGGACGATGGCATTGGCATAGGTCAGGAGGACATTCACAACATCATGCTTCCATTCTATACCACCAAGGAGGAAGGAAAGGGTACCGGTCTGGGGCTCTCCATATGTTATCAGATAATCAAGGAGATGAATGGAACCATTGATATTCTCAATGACAAGGAAACAATCGTCAGAATAGTTTTAAACTTACCGAGGGATAAATAAGTTGAAAAGAAGCGGTTTCACCCTCGGGGTATGAAAAAAATAGCGTAAAATGAAAATTCAGGATAAAATTAAAATTCTGATTCTCGATGACGAGAAGCAATTCACGGAAGAATTGAGTGGGTTTTTCAATGATTCGGATTATGAATCCATTGAAGCAAATACGCCTGCCGCCGGCATGAAAATAATGGAGAGTGAACGCATCGACATTCTAATACTGGATGTCAGGTTGCCGGGAGTCAACGGTCTCGATATTCTGAAGGAGGTAAATGCCAGGTTCCCCAACATAGAGGTGATCATCGTTTCGGCACACGGAGACATGGATACCGTCATCAAGGCCATGCGTCTGGGGGCTTTTGATTATCTGCGCAAACCCTTCCGTTACCTTGACATACGCATTGCCATTGAACGCACGCAGAAATTTGTTCAGCTCAAGAAACAGCTCAGGCAAACGGAGGAGCGGGCTTCGTTGATTCACTAAATCACTCGGCGAAAAGATTGACCGCCATTTCATTGGGGTTAGTCCGCAGATCATTGAGGTATTTGAACAGGCCGTTACCGCGGCAAATTATCCGGATGTGAATGTTTTGATTACGGGGGAAAGTGGAACAGGAAAGGAAAACATTGCCAGAATCATTCACTTTTCAAGTTCGCGGAAGGACCACGTATTTTGTGCGGTGAACAGCAGCGCTATCACCGAGACCCTGCTGGAGAGCGAGTTCTTTGGACACAAAAAGGGCTCTTTCACGGGGGCCATCACAGATAAAATGGGATTTTTTGAAGTCTGCAACAATGGAACACTGTTTCTGGATGAAATAGCAGACATGCCTTTCGCGCTTCAGGCAAAGATCCTTCGTGCCACTGAAGAAAAGGTCATTACCAGGGTAGGTGATACCGGAGTCATCAAGACCGACTTCAGGATCGTATCGGCAACCAATCACGACCTGCTGAACCGTGTAGAAAATAGGCAGTTCAGGCTCGACCTGCTGCACCGGCTCAATACCTTACACATCCACATTCCGCCTTTGCGGGAACGGAAAGAGGACATTCAGCCTTTGCTGGTTCATTTCGTGGATCTCTATGCAATCAAGTACAACAAGCCAAATTTTAAACTATCCGGAGAGTTGTTGAATGCGCTAAGTCGGTATGAATTTCCGGGGAATGTCAGGGAATTGAGGAACATGACAGAACGAGCCGTGATTCTCTGCAAAGGGAATTTGCTCGGGACTGCCGATTTTATGCTGCAATCCTGTCATCCATTGCCCATCGCTGAACGGACAGAAACCCTGTGCCTGAAAAAGAATGAGATCAACCTGATTCAGCAAGCCCTGAAATATTCTAAATACAACATTCAGGAGGCAGCGGATGCATTGGGAATCCACAGGGATGCACTGAGCAGAAAGATGAAAAAATATGACATCCTTATTAGTAAAAGCGAAGAGTAGTCAGCTCCTGGCTAATTCTTTTCCTACTTCTCATATTTCGGGTAAATTTCCCCTCCGCGATATTGCGTAGGTACGCGTTTTTTTTGATGGCTCAACCATCCATCGGTCGCTTATTTCAACGAACCGAATTCGTCCTAAAATTATTTTAAAAATTTATCACGTTCACTGTGAGTCTGTTGCCAGGTCTTACAGGGCTCCAGTTTTCGCCTTAAAAATTCGTGGCACACCCTTTGCCTTATCCCCAGCAGATGAGGTAAACCGTCCCTCCAATGTTAAGTACGGTAATTATTAATTAATGAATAGGAGATTAAAAAAATGGCAGTAGAAAAAACTATTGGATCCTCTAGCCTCGTTGAGGTTATTGACCGTATTCTTGACAAAGGCGTCGTAGTTGATGCATGGGTTAGGGTATCATTGGTTGGTATCGAATTGCTTGCTATTGAAGCAAGAATCGTTGTAGCTTCTGTTGAGACTTATCTGAAGTATGCCGAAGCGATTGGGTTAACTGCAAAAGCCGCATAAGTTTTGCTGCAGTTTAAAGGTATTCTTGCTAAAACGCCCTTTCGAGCCTGATGACCCAAAGCACGCCTTACCAGGAATCTCTTTTCAAATCTCTTCAAAACAGTTGCCGGCCGAATTACAATTCAACACAAATTTACAAGTATGCATACCCGGACAGACCTAAACATAGACGGATTTATTGACAACATCCTCTCATCATACGAAAGTCGGGTTCACAAAATACAAACTGCCTTCCAATCATCTGAAACCATCACCGAATCTTCTCACAACCTGTTCGATCATGTTCATCACTCCCTCAGTGACCTCAAAAAAGAGCGGGATATTCTGAATGCAAGGATTTGCGAATCGCTCGCAAGGAATGGCTCCCTGAGAAGAAAAGACTACAACAACCTGATGTCAGGCATGATCACGACACTTGATGAAAAGGAAAAAGCAGCAGAAGATCTGTTTCTGAGTTTTATCGAAGCACAAAAGGAGACTGCCCAGTCTCTGAAGAATAGTTTATTGCAAATGAAGGATCTTTCAGGATCCGACTCAGGTAAAATCAAGGAACAACTTTCCCAGATAACAAAAATGCAGGAAATGAGAAAAGAAGTGGTCATTTCAACATTTTTGGATTTTCAGCAAATGCACAACCGAATGATTCAGTGCCTTGAGAACATTCTCCAAAAGGGGGATCATCTCCAGGTAAAAGACATCAAAAACATACTGATCAAAGTTTGATACGTTCATCTTGAAATCAATCAACATTAAATTATAGGAGAAATAAAAATGGGATTAGCAGCAGAAATGAAAAAGTTGAGCGAGGAGTTACTCGTCTCTTTTAAAAATAGAATCAGTGCCAACGAAGAGTTGGTAACAGAAGTACAAAAAACCCTGGATGGATTCAGAAAAGATCATCAGGAGATGACAGATATTTTGAATGCCAATGCCGCAAACCTAAGAAAAGACCTGGCCACCGGCGAAAAAGAACGTTTGAAAGAGTATGGCAGTTTAATGGCCGATATCCACCAGACAATTGCCTCGGTTCAGCAAGAGGTGACAGACATTAAAAAATCAACGGTTGAACTGATTCAGGATTTCTCTACCGACAGGGCCCGGATGTCTGTCGAACTGGATCAAACTTTTGTTCAGAACAGGGCAGAGCGTGTGGAGAATGAAAAAACCAGGATGCAGGAGTTCGATCGGTTGATGAAAGAGATCAATTCCGACATTACCAGGCTCAACAAGGAGGTGATGAACATCTTCCAAAGTACCAACAACATGTTGGCTAAATTTGAAACCGAACATGTTGAAATGTCTGCTGCATTGAAAGATGAACTCAGAAAGAACCTGACTGCGCGGATAGAATATACCAGATCCCTGTTGACGGGATTCCAGAAAAAGCTGGCCGAGATTGGCAAGGAAAATCTGAAGACAGCGCAGAAATTGCGGAAAGATTTGGCAGCCGGTGAGACGGAGCGCATGAAGGAATACAATGGTATCATGAAGGGCATTCATTTGAAGATCAAAGCCATCCGCAAGGAGGTTAAAGATATCGCAAAAGCCACTGATGATGTACTGGAAGAGTTGCTTCAGAACCGCGTTCAGGCCGGTGTGGAATGGAACAAGATGAAGGATGCCATGGATAAAATCAGGCAAACGGGAGCGGCACCTGATCCAAAATCAGCAGCCAAAAAAGCTTCCAAAAGTGAACAAAAGATGGAAGTGCCGGTACAGGTAGTTGCTGAAAATGCCAACGAAACGGCTCCCGTCAAGTTGCAAAAGGCAGAAGACAATGCCACCCTGGAAGAAAAGGTGCTGGCCTTTATCAACAAACATCCGCAAGGGGTCAAGGTTTCAGAAATGGAAGAACCCCTGGGAGAACAAAGGATGAAACTTGGATTTACGGCCAAAGCACTGCTCTATGAAGGGAAAGTGCAGAAAATGGACAATACCTATTTCCCCCTGAAATAGTTTCACAACAAAAAGTGGAGTTGATGTGATGATTCAACTCCACTTACGCCAATTTTAATTTTTCCAGGCCATGACTAAAAATATCAAGTGTTCTTTCTGCAATGGAGTGGGGAAGGATCCCTTTGATTTGCTTTCACCAATATCAGACTGTCAGGTCTGTCATGGCGAAAAAACAGTCATACTACAGGAACCGGTTGTCAGGTGTGTTTTTTGCTCCGGTTCGGGCAGGAATCCGCTCGGAGCGCGGGTGACCTGCATTGTCTGCGGTGGGAAAGGATACATCCACTGTGAAAATAATACAAAATGTGCCTGGTGCAAGGGAACGGGAAAATCAGGTGACGGATTACCATGTACCGGTTGCAAGGGATTTGGATTCAAATGATGACTAACCATGGAAAACAGTACCAACACCATTGCAAAGAGCCTTCAGAAAAGACAACAGACTCTTGATCAGTTCAAGACCAGAAAAGAGCTCTTTCTGAAAAGGAAGAGCCAGATCCAGAAGGAAATAGAGGAGGCAGAGGCCATCTGGATGGATGCCCTCGAACAACTACCTGACAGATTTTTCCGAATTTAAAAGAACTAAAAACAAAAGATTGTCTCCCCGAATAGGACAACCAATTAACCCTCAACTCTTTTATCATGAGCAACAACAATGAAATGAACACGGTTCTTGAATTAAAACCAATGGCCAACTTTGTAGAGACGGACTACATCAAAGACATTACCAACCGTGGCCTGATCTACATCAAAGCCGGATTTCCCGTTCATTTCAGAGGACCATCAGGAACCGGTAAGACAACGGTTGCGATGCACCTGGCAAGTAAAATAGGCCGGCCAGTGGTCATTATTCACGGTGATGCCGAGTACAAGACCTCCGACCTGATCGGCAGCGAACAGGGGTACAAATACAAGAAACTGGATGACAAGTTTATTCACTCCGTACACAAATATGAAGAGGACATGAGTAAACAGTGGGTCAACAACCGTTTGACCATTGCGGTAAAAAACGGATTTACGCTGATTTACGACGAATTTACCCGGTCTCGTCCGGAGGCGAACAACATCCTGCTGCCCATTCTTCAGGAACGGATGCTGAGCACATCAGCCGCAAAGGAGGAGGACTATTACATGAAAGTGCATCCAGAATTCCGTGCGATCTTCACCTCCAATCCGGAAGAGTATGCGGGTGTAAACAGAACGCAGGATGCCTTGCGCGACAGGATGGTCACGATGGACCTCGACCATTTTGATTACGAGACCGAACTGCGCATCACCATGGCAAAATCGGAGTTACAGCTGAAGGATACCGAAACTATTGTCAAGATTGTAAGGGGATTGCGAGAATCAGGAAAGACCGAATTCGACCCTACCATCCGTGGATCGATCATGATTGCAAAGACACTTGCAACCTTAAATACCACTCCTGCGGAATCAAGGGACATGTTCAGGAAAATCTGCCAGGATATTCTGACTTCCGAGACCAGCCGGATAGGATCAAAGACCAATCAGGAAAAGGTGAAAATGATTGTAAACGAGCTCATAGAGCTTTATACCTAGGAAATTGATACAGATGTTGCTGTGTATAATTCCGGAACAAGGGCGTTGGCCGGATGGACACAGCAACCATCTTTCTTCGGATCGGCGGATTAAACAGTTCCGATAAAATATTGACCATCAGTAAAACTTTATCCTATGCCAATTTCAAGTGCCATCAAAGGGCTACAAAGCATTAAAAGTATGCAGAGTGTAGTCAAATCTGGTATTCCCAACAAGGAAGACTCGGATTTCATCAAATTGTATATGCTGGAAAAGGAGCGCACCCGCCTGAAGAGTGATGAAATCAAGATCCTTCAGCGCCTCGAGATCATTCAGAATCGATTGAAGGAGATTCAGCTTTACTACGAGGAGAAAGCCGGGGAGATGCACATTCCTGTTGAAGGGGAAAAGAAAAAAAAGGTTGCAAAAGAGGACACCATGGAGTGGAAAACAATGTCAATCGATTATTAAAAATACAAAATGTCTGAACCTACACATTCCATCAACGCAACGGGCCTGGCCGATATCCTGGAAAGAGTTCTGGACAAGGGGATCGTCATTGCCGGCGACATCAAAATCCAGATTGCAGACATTGATCTGCTAACCATTAAAATCAGGTTACTTGTCGCATCTGTCGACAAGGCGATGGAGATGGGCATCAACTGGTGGCAGGAAGATACCTATCTCTCGACCAAGGCCAGAGAGAAAGAACTCAATGCCAAACAAGAGGAGCTGAACAAACGTCTGGAGAGCCTGGAGGCAAAAATTACCTCTGTCTAAGAAAATGGAGTGCCAATGATCCAAACAAGGGCAATGAAAAATTGCCACAATGCAACATAAAATGGATGACAGAAAAAAAAAGGAGAATGAGGAGGCACACAATTCAGATTTTGAATTTTTGGGCTTCGGAGGATTGTTGAACGGAATAGGGAAATTGGTGGATATTGCCGCCAAGCTNAACGAAAAGGGTGGATTGCAGAAGGAGGGTGAATTCAATCTTGACCACATCAGAAAAGGGATGAAAGGGGTGTATGGCTTTACCGTCAACACGGCANGCGGTGGAAGTCCCAAAGTCGAGACTTTCGGCAACATCAAGAAAACACCTGAAGGCCCCCGCGTGGATGAAGAGCGTGAACCCATCACGGATGTTTTTGATGAAACGGAAGAAATTGTAGTGATTGCNGAGATGCCGGGTGTAGAGNAGGGTGATCTCAAAATAGAACTGAAGGAGGACATTCTGGATATCACGGCAACCAATCGAAACAGGAGTTACCGCAAGGAGCTTCTTCTTCCGGTCAAATTGCTGAAAACAAATCTGAAATACAAGTTTATCAACGGTATTCTTGAAATCAAGATAAAAAAATAGCGGTTATGGCACTCACTGGATTAGCAGACAAAGACCTGAAGCTCATTCTTTTTGGAGGCAAAGGGGGTGTTGGAAAAACCAGTTGTGCTGTTGCTACCTCCATCGTCCTGGCGAAGAATTTCAAAACGTTGCTGATTTCAACGGATCCGGCCCACTCAGTGTCGGATTGCCTCGAACAGCCAATCGGATTCAAAGTAACCCCTGTCAACGGATCAGATAACCTTTGGGCCATTGAAGTTGTAGCCGAAGAGGCTCTTTCCCAATTCAAGGAGGAACATGCAAAAGAACTGAGAAAACTGTTGGAGACCTCTACCAACCTGGATGAGCAGGACATCAGTCAGATGTTGTCCCTCTCGATTCCGGGCATCGATGAGGTGATGAGTTTTAAAACCATCATAGATTTCATTGAAGAGGGTCAATTCGACAAATATGTTGTGGACACTGCTCCGACTGGTCACGCACTCCGTTTGATCTCCTCCCCGCAAATGCTCGACAACTGGATCAAGGTGGCCGCACAAATGAGATGGAAATACCGTTTCATGATCACAAGTTTCGCGGGAACCTATCAGCAGGATGAGGTGGATGCACTTCTGCTAAGCCTGAAAAAAACCGTCAAGCGAATTGAAAACCTGCTGAAGGACAATACAAAGTGCGAATTTATTCCGGTTTGCATACCCGAATCCATGGCCATTCTCGAAACCGGCAGGTTGTTGGCGGAGCTAAGGTCATCAGGGATCGTGTCACGGCAGATTGTCGTAAACAACACCATGGTGTCAGAAGAGTGTGATTTTTGCAAACGCAGAAAGGCAGGTCAGCAAAAATACATGGAAGAGATCAAAAACAGCTTCGCAGGCCTGAAAATGGTGGCCGTCCCTGTATTTCCGGAGGAGATCAGGGGGCTCACATCCTTGAATTTACTGAAAGATTATCTGTTGACGGAATAAAATGAAATTGGTCAGCACTTTAGCCGGCCATCGAGTCTATACGAATATTGGAAGATGAAAGCAAAGGAGGATAAGGTTCTGCGGGTAAAAGAGGCACTCGTCAAAGATGTAGGGAGGGCTGTGGCAAGGATAGATCCCAGCGACATGAAGCAGTTTGGTTGGGAAAGCGGTGACGTGGTGCTCCTGGAAGGCAAACGTGGTACGCCAGTCAAACTGATGCCCTGTTATCCTGAAGATCGTGGCAAGGCAATCATCCAAATTGATGGAATTACCCGTGCAAATGCCCAGACCGGCCTTGATGAACGCATCAAATTGATCAAGACGGCTTGCAGTCAGGCGATGAAAATCAAACTCAAACCCGATGCCGTGAGTGGCTCGCTGTTCAAGACGGATGATGCAAAATACATTGGTTCACTGATCAATGGTTTGCCTGTTGTGAAAGGAGACAAGGTCAGGGCAACCCTTTTTGGATCCCGTACAGTGGATTATACCATTACAGGTACGGTCCCGGATGGGGTGGTACTGATTCAGCCCAACACTGTTTTTCAGTTGGAGCTTGTCAAGAAGGAGGGAGAATACAAGAGCAAGGTCACCTATGAAGACATAGGTGGTTTGGGAAATCAGGTTCAGCGTATCCGGGAGATGATTGAACTGCCCCTTAAATACCCCGAAATTTTCGAACGTTTGGGCATTCAACCGCCCAAAGGTGTATTTCTGTATGGTCCCCCCGGAACCGGAAAGACGCTGATCGTGCGTGCGGTGGCACACGAAACGGATGCCTATTTCATCAACATTTCCGGTCCCGAAATCATGGGAAAATATTATGGTGAAAGCGAGGGCCGTATCCGGAAACTTTTTGAGGAGGCTCAGGCACATGCACCCTCCATCATTTTCATTGATGAGATCGACGCCATAGCTCCTAAGCGGGAGGATATGGGCGGAGAGAAACAGGTGGAGAAAAGGGTGGTGGCGCAACTTCTATCCCTGATGGATGGATTGGAATCGAGGGGAAAGGTGATCGTAATTGGCGCCACCAACATTCCCAACTCGATTGATCCTGCATTGAGACGACCGGGCCGCTTCGACCGTGAAATATCCATTTCCATCCCTGACAAGAAGGGCAGACTCGAAATTCTTCAGATTCATACCAGGGGAATTCCTTTCTCAGCAGACGTGGACATGGAAAAACTGGCGGAAATCACCCACGGGTTTGTTGGAGCCGACCTGGAGGCCCTGGCTCGTGAGGCTGCCATGACAGCCCTTCGGAAAATCCTGCCACAGATTGATTTTGAGATGGCCGAAATTCCTTACGACCTGTTGATGTCGCTGGAGGTGACCATGGATAATTTTCTGGACGCGATGAAGGAGGTTGAACCCTCCGCCATCAGGGAAGTCTTTGTGGAGGTGCCTGATGTCAAATGGGAAGATGTCGGTGGTCTCGAAGAGATCAAGGAGGCGCTGAAAGAGACGGTTGAATGGCCCCTGAAGTATGCCCCCCTCTTCAAAATGGCGGATACCAGGCCGCCAAAGGGAATTATCCTTCACGGTAAGCCGGGAACGGGGAAGACTTATCTTGCGAAGGCCCTGGCCAGCGAGAGCGGTGTCAACTTCATCTCTGTCAAGGGACCGCAGATATTGAGCCGTTTCATCGGTGAATCGGAAAAAGGTGTACGGGAACTATTCCGTATGGCCAAGCAGGCTTCTCCTTGCATTCTGTTTTTGGATGAAATTGACAGCCTTACGCCGAAACGAAGTGATGATGGCTCCGGTTCAGGAGTCATCGAAAGGGTCATTGGTCAATTTCTGACGGAAATGGACGGCATCGAGGAGTTGAAAGGGGTCACAGTTCTGGCCGCCACCAACAGAATTGACCTGATCGATCCTGCCCTTCTCAGGAGCGGCCGGTTTGACCTGATTTTTGAATTGCCGCTTCCGGATAAAAATACACGGGAAAAGATTCTGGAGATTCATTCCCGAAAAAAACCGCTTGGCAAAACCGTCGATCTGAAAGCGCTGGCATTGAAAATGGAGGGCTTTACCGGCTCCGACATCGAATTCATCTGCCGGAAAGCTGCCATGCTGGCCATACGTCAGCTCATCGAAAAACAGGGTGGCAAAACTGATGAAAAATCGGTTAAAATAACACTGTTGGAGCGTCATTTTATGGAGGCGATTGAACTTGTTAAGAACCAAAACAGGACGAGGGGGCGGGTGCCTAACCTGCAAACAATTCCCGGTTAATCCCTGGAACAATATCTGAAACCGAAATAATAATAGCTCAAAATGCAAACAAAGGGAATTTATCTATACGGAATTGTTCCGAATCTCAATGGAATCGAACAAAGCCAGGTGCACAAGGATTCAGGTGTCTATTTTATCGCCTACCGGGATTTCTCGGTGCTCGTTTCGGACACCGACAGTACGGTTCTTGATTTTGCCGACAGGGAGAAGTTGGGCCGTTTGCTGATCTCCCACCAGAAAATCATTGAGTCCTTCATGGCGATCGGCTACAGCATGATTCTCCCGGTGAAACTGGGCACGATTGTATCTTCAAGGGAAGAGGTTTTGGGGATTCTGGCCAGAGGATACGAATTGATCGGGTCCATTCTGTCCAGAACAGATCAACTGCTTGAAATGGATCTGGCAGTCACCTGGGCAGATTTTGGGAAAACCCTGCAGGAAATTGCCCTGCTTCCTGAAATCGAAGCAATCAAGGAGGAGTTGCTCAACCATTCTGCGGCTCCGACCACCCTGGATCAGGTGAGAGTTGGGATGCAGGTGCAGGCCAAACTGGATGAAAGAAACAAGGCAGTTGAATTGAGCATCATGCACAAATTGTCGGCATGCTGTGAAGACATCAAAGTGCACGAGGTGATGAATGATCAGATGATCACCAATGCCGCCTATCTTTTGAAGAAGCTGAATTTGGCAAAATTCGAACAAGCCATCGATCTGCTCGACGCAGAGTACCAGGGCCATTTGAATTTTAAACTGGTTGGGCCGCTTCCTTGTTACAGCTTTTACACGATTGAGGTGAAAGAGCTGAATCTTGATCAGGTACACCTTGCCAACTCAGAGCTAGGAATTCAAGGAGTTTTCTCTGATTCGGAGCTAAAAAAAGCCTTTCTTGAAAAGGCAAAATTGTATCATCCTGATGGTGCATTAGAATCGGTCAATGAAGATAAATTCCTGAAAATAAGCAAGGCATATCACCTCCTTTTGGAATATTCGAAGGCAACCCGACAACTTGATCACAACAAACAACCTTTCAGCGAAGACAACCAAGGCTCCAAAAAATTAATCCTGGTAAAACTCAAAGACTAATATGCAGCGCGACGGTAAATACATTTATTGCATCATTGCCACTGAGTACGATGTGAATCTGGGTCCCATCGGAATTGGCGGTAGAGGCGACCTGGTTTCGACCATCGGATTCGATGGCCTGTGCATGGTTGTCAGCGATCATCCCCTGACGCGGTTCGATGTGAATCCTGAAAATATGCTGGCCCACCAGCGTGTCATCGAAGCGGTGATGAAGGAATTTAAAAGCGTTCTCCCCATCAGGTTTGGAATCATCGCTGCCACTCCCGATGAGATCAGAAACTTACTCAACAGGAGATACAGTGAGTTTATGGAGCTGTTAAGGCAGTTCGACAACAAGGTGGAGCTGAATGTAAGGGGATTCTGGAAGAACATGGGTGCCATTTACCAGGAGATCGACAGGGAGCATGCAGAACTGAAAAAGATCAGGGCAGAAATTGACCTGCAAACCGAGACAGCACAAAGAAACAACAGGATCCTGGATGCGGGAGATATCGTATCACATGCCCTCACTGACAAAAAGGAGCAGATGGCAGGTACCATCATCGAGGCATTTAAAAGATCGGTATTTGAATACAAACAAAACAGAACTTCGGGAGATGCCATGTTTATGAACACTGCATTCCTGGTAAACAGTGGCAGGGAAGTAGAATTTGACAACATCATGGCGGATCTGGGCCAGAGGTACCAGGAAAACTGTGACTTCAAATATTCATTCCCCCTGCCGATTTTTAATTTCATTGATTTGAAAATCTTTCCCGAGAAATGGGAGTTGTAACAGCCCGGCTGTAGCAGCATGGCTGCCTGGGAGAAAAAGAGTCTTGAACCAATTATTTAACCGTATATCATGGAAACTGAGATTGAAATTCAAAAAGAGGGAAGGTACATTTATGGGATCATCCGGCATGCCGGCCCCCTCAATTATGGCCCCATCGGAATGGGCAAACGGGGTGATGCCGTATACGGAATAAATTACAGGGACATCAGCGCCGTGGTAAGCAGCTCCCCGATCATCATTTACGAGGCGAGAAGGGTCAACATGATTACACACGAAACGGTACTGGAGGAGGTGATGAAACAATTTTCGGTCCTTCCTGTCCGATTCTCCACCATCTCTGAGCAGGATAGCGACGAAGGAATTCTCAAAATTCTGGAAAAAGATTATCCCAAGTTTGATGAAATGCTGACAAGGATGGAGGGAAAAAAAGAGTTGGGGCTTAAAATTCTGGCCCATGAGGCACCGATGTATGAAAGTATCCTCGAAAAATATGACGAGATTAGGTTACTGAAGGCAAAATTGATAAATCTCCCTGTTGACAAGACCCATTACCAAAGGATGAAAATCGGGGAGATGGTAGTGGAGGCACTCAAAAAAGAGACCTCCTATTACAGGGAACTCATTCTTGAAACGCTGACCCCCTTCTCCGTTGAGGTTAAAACCAACGACAATTATGGCGAGATGATGATCCTCAATGTCGCATTTCTTATAAAAAACTCATCAGAACCTGCCTTCGATGAGGCAGTGAACGGACTGGATGCAAAATTTGGTCACCTGATGACTTTCAAATATGTGGGGACTTTGCCCCCTTACAATTTTGTCAACCTTGTTATCAATACGAAAGGATCCTGATATGTTTCTAATTGATGATATTTTGATGGCCCCGCTGAAAGGAGTCATTTTCATTGCCGAGAAGATCAATGAAGTGATAGAAAAGGAGACTTCCGATGAAGGTGCCATCAAGGAACGGCTGATGTCGCTGCAGCTTAAATTCGAGATGGATGAGATCAGTGAAGAGGAATACGACAGGAGAGAGGATGAGTTGCTCGGACTCCTTGAGAGAATCAGGGAAGAAAAACTGGATAAATAATACCATTTGCTATGAGTAATATAATCGATGTAAAGAAAACGGTGATTAAATTTCTGAAGGAAAACATCAAGTGCTACGATGTAACCGTCATTAAAATTGAGAAAGTGAAGGAGATGTGGTGTACGGTTGCGGAGGTCTACGAAGATGATCCTTCCTGAAATCCATGAACCTTCCTCCCAAACAGGTGCGCCTGTTTTATGCCATTAAAATGGATGAAAACCTTGAAATTACTTCATTTGAACGTCTGAATTCCTTTGAAGGTTCTGATTTTACCTCTGAGTGAACGCTAATAATGCACCAAAATGAATGACCTAATTTATGTTTATTGCATCTCGGACAAGAGACTTGGCAACATTCGGGAATTTGAGCTGAAAACAGTTGATACCATTCAGGTTGGTGATTTTTTTGCTATCATAAAGTATGTACGGGGAGAGGAGTTCTCTGAAGTAAACTTTAAGGCCAACCTCTCCAATGCAGAATGGCTGGAGAAGAATGCCAGGGAACACATCCTGGTCATCAGCAAGATCATGGAGGCGGGTCCGGTGATTCCTTTCCGATTCGGAACGATCTATTATTCCTTGGAGGGACTTCAAAAATTTGTAACAGACTTTTCAGTCTCTCTGGCCGAAAATTTCAACCACATCCGGGGGAAAGAGGAGTGGGCAGTGAAAATATATTGCGACAGAAGAATCTTGTCGGAACAGATTGATGAACTCAGCGAAGAGGCGGCAAGTTTGGAGGCGCAAATCATGGATAGCTCTCCGGGCAAGGCTTTCCTGCTGAAAAGAAAAAAGAGTGAATTGATTGAAAATGAGATGGACAGATTGTGCAAGGGATTCGGACAGAGTTATTTCAACGAACTAAGGGACCTCAGCTTGGCCACTGCTTTGAATAATCTCTTGCCAAAAGAGTTTACAGGAAGAAATGATACCATGATTCTAAATGCAACCTTCCTGGTTGCGCAGGAAAAAAGTGCAAATCTTTCCTGTACGGTGGAAGAGCTTCAGGGAAAGGCCAGAAAAGCAGGCTTCTTTCTGGAACTTACCGGACCCTGGCCACTTTTTTCGTTTGTCCACATCACAGAGAATCAAAAATAGGGGCAACTACCGCAAGGTTTCTGGAAGTTGCAAAATAGTCCGGCAGACTTCCTTTAAATTTAATTCCTGCCGATTTTTAATAAATATAAGACCGATGAATGACAACGTAATAGACAGCTCGAAAGACATCACCATCCTGGAACTTCTGGACCGGGTATTGAACAAGGGAGTCATTCTCACGGGTGACATTGTCATTTCCGTAGCAGATATTGACCTGATCTACCTGGGGGTCAAACTGATGCTGAGTTCAGTCGAAACCATGGACCAGTTGAAAAACAGCAGCCTTCATCCAAAAACAGATGAGTAAGCTAATCTATGCTTTTGTGGCATCAAAATCGTCGACTGCCGAATTGTCGCTGATCCTCAAATGCATGCGGAGCATCTCCGGCACCAAGTTGGCAGCTATCCCGGTTAAGGGTGTTACGGCCATTGTCAGTGATCTTAGCAGGAAAGAACTGGTAGCAGATAAACTTAGCGCGATTGCCTATGCAGGCATCATCGAGGAACTGGCCAAGTCGTTTACAGTTATTCCGGTGCGTTTCCCTTCATTCCTGGGAACATCGACCGAGGTGGAGGAGTTGATTGTCCGAAATTTGGAGGGCATTCGTGCCAATTTAAATAACATTGAAAACAGGGCAGAATTTGGATTGAAGATTTTTTGTGACAAGAATGTTTTGAAGGAAACCTTGTGGCTGAAAGGGAAAGAAGGAGAGATGAAGCAGGAAGATTTGGAATCAAATACCGGTAGACCGTCGGTTTACAGGGAGTGGGTCGACAAAAAATTGAAGGAATATCAGTTGGAAGAACAGGTGACCTCTTTTGTCAATTCCATTGTAACTGTGATCAATGACTCGGTTACACCCATCGAGGCAGGCTGTAAATTCAGAAAAATGGTCTCTGAAACGCTGGTACTGGATGCCATTTTTCTGATACACAAAAAGGACAAATCGATTCTTGTTGAGATGGTTAAGGCATTGGAAATTCAATTTAACTTGCTGACTTTCATCCTGACTGGTCCCTGGCCGGCCTATAGTTTCGTAGATTTTACCGTAAAATAATTTGTGATGGAGAACGACAATAAAATTTTGTTTAGTACAGGGTCCATGGAGGAGATGAACGAGGTGATTGGCATGTTGAATGGGAATGAAGAATCCAAACTGAAACTTACTCCTGAAAATGCCGACTCGGGATTGGCAAAACTGGTGCTGACACTCGTTGAACTGATCCGTAAACTGGTGGAAAAGCAGGCGATGCGCAGGGTGGATGGCGGCTCACTCACCGATGATGAAATCGAACGACTGGGAGAAACGCTGATGAAACTGGAGATGAAAATGGAGGAGTTGAAAAAATATTTTAATTTGACAGACAGGGATCTGAACATCAATCTCGGGCCGCTGGGGGATTTGATGTGACATCGGTCACTTGGGTCCTATCCGGCAAGAATCTTCTACGAAGAAATTTCCAATAAATTAAATACCTTTTTCAAAGTATTGCCAAACCGGATCGTTGGGAACCGGAGCATTAACCACAACCGGTTCCTGTGTTACCGGATGGATGAAACGGATGGTCCTGGCGTGCAAATGAATACCTCCATCTTTGTTGGACCTGGGAAATCCATATTTTAAATCCCCTTTGATGTGTAGTCCGATGGCGGCCAGTTGTGCCCTGATCTGGTGGTGCCGTCCGGTATGCAATTCAATCTCCAGCAGGTGAAACCGGTCGGAGGAGGCAAGATATTTGTAGGTGAGGAGCGCTTTTTTTGATTCTTTCTGTTCCTGCTGGTATGCAAAGGATTTGTTTTGTTTCTCGTTTCGGACCAGCCAATGCTTCAGGGTGGCAGAAGCCAATTCAGGTTTGGCATCGACTACTGCCCAGTAGGTTTTTCTGATGGATCCGTCATTTCTGAAGAGTTCATTCATCCTGGTAAGGCATTTGGAGGTTTTGGCGAACAGCAGCACGCCGCTGGTGGGCCGGTCCAGCCGGTGGGTAACCCCCAGAAATACATTGCCGGGTTTGTGGTATTTCTCCTTCAAATAGGCTTTTACATCGTCTCCTACAGTTTTATCTCCCGTTTTATCCCCCTGAACTATGTCGCCGCAACGCTTGTTGATGGCAATCAGGTGATTGTCCTCAAAGAGTAATTCTGGTGTCAGCGTCTGGTCGGAAGTCGTCATAAAGTTACTTTTGGTTGGAATGGGATGCTGATTCGTTGGCAATTCGGTGGAATTTCTTCTCATTGCTGGTTCCGGCATCATCAGTCCGGTAAGGGAAGGTAGTGCAACCGGAGGAAGGAGAGCTTGTCCCAGTAGCCGCGCTGAAAAATGATTTTGCCTCCGGAAACATGAAAAAATCCGCAACCCCGAAGTCCGTTGGGGTCACTCCATTCCAGAATCACCCAATCCCCGTCCTCAAATATTTGCTCCGGAATGCAGACCATCCCGGCAGTCGAGAACTCTGTCAAGAACATCTGCCTGATGGCTGACTTACCGACAACAGGTTCGTTTGCCACCTGGTGGTTCACCGCATCATCCGCATACAGTGCAGAGATGGCTTCTGCATCTGAACTGTTAAATGCCGAGATCCACTGATCCAAAACCATTCGAGGTGTCATCCGGTTGCATGGCTGGAGGTTCAACCCCTCCGTAAGTTGTTGATTAGTCGTATTGCTCTTTTTCGTTGGGAAAATCCTGTGACTTGACATCTTTGATGTAGTTGCCGACTGCTCCCTTGATTTCGGTCGCCAGATCGTGGTAACGACGAAGGAACCTGGGGGAGAACTCCTGGGTGATGCCAAGCATGTCGTGGATGACCAGTACCTGACCATCCACACCACCGCCGGCACCAATGCCTATGATGGGGATCTTCAATTCCCTGGCCACTTTTGCACCGAGTGAAGCGGGTATTTTTTCCAGAACGATGGCAAAGCAGCCGGCCTCTTCCAGCAATTTGGCATCACTGATCAGTTTGTTGGCCTCCTCCTCCTCCTTTGCCCGGACTACGTAGGTGCCATATCTGTTGATGGATTGAGGCATCAGTCCAAGGTGCCCCATAACCGGAATGCCGGCGGAAAGGATTCTCTGTACGGATTCTATCACTTCACTGCCGCCCTCCAGTTTGACACCATCCGCATGGGTGATTTTCATGATTTTAATGGCGGAGTTCAAGGCCTCCAGTGAATTGCCCTGATAGGTTCCAAACGGCATGTCAACCACCACCAAACAACGTGTAACCGCTTTCACCACTGATTTTCCGTGGTAGATCATCTGGTCGAGGGTGATGGGAAGGGTCGTCTCATTGCCAGCCATGACATTGGAGGCAGAATCCCCGACCAAAATGACATCAATTCCTGCCTGGTCGACCAGTTTGGCCATGCTGTAATCGTAGGAGGTGAGCATCGAGATCTTTTCTCCATGCAGTTTCATCTCCGACAGAACGTGGGTCGTTACCCTTTTGACCTCTTTGTGTACCGACATAAGGTTGAATATTGTTTATGCAAAGATAGCAAAGAGTTGGTAACTGAGAGATGAGAACTGAGAGATGAGAGTTTTGAAAACTCAGGATAATAAAAGGAATAGCCTGAAACAGGCAGCCGAATTTTTAACCCTCAACTCTCAGTTCTCAACTCTCTTTTCAGACTTTCAGGAAGATCTTCTTCTCGTAGAGGAAACGCAGAAACAGCCACTCCAGAATAAGTGCGCCGAGAATGATGACCCATTCGCCCAGCGAGGGAACAAGAAAGCCAAGAAAATTTTGTGCTGCATCGCGGAAGTCGAAGATTCGGGTGCCCAGATAGATGGTGATGGAGTTCATCCCTATGACCTTGAAAAAGAATACTTTTTTTGATCCGATTCCCCACAGCCAGGTGTTGGCCCAATCTTTCACATCAATGGTAAAATAGAACAATGCCAGCAGCATGAAGCTGATTCCTGAGGTGAGCAGATCGAATGGAACGGTCCAGGCAGCCTTGATGATGGGATAGAAAGTAGCGAGCGACAGAGCCACAACGACGATGCAAGCACCCGTGATGGCGAGAATGGAGGCTTTTCTCGCAGAGGCAGGAGTACCGTCCCGCAGGATTCCGCCTGCCAGGGCACCCATCAGGGTGACAGAAATGGCAGAAATCGAGCAGAGAAGTCCTTCGGGGTCGAAGGTAGTTCCATGAAGCCTTCCGGGAATCAGCAACCTGTCAAGATAGGCATTGATGCCATTCACAGGGTCCAACAATCCTGCCCCTTTACCGGGAACGGGAACTTCAAGTTGTATGAGTGCAATCGTGACCAGCAGGCCCACCAACCAGAATATTCTGGATTTCATGTTTTTCGTGTAGATGACGATCGCGGCAGCAAAGGTGTAGGCAAAGCCAATTTGGCCCAGCACACTGGGAATGCGCATGTTGCTGAACCCACGTTCCAGGGCGCCATTGTAGAATATGCCCAAAAGGATCAGAATGACGCCTCTCAGGATCGCTTTCTTGAGCAGGGGAAACTTGTCTGCACCCTTTTCAATTTTGGACGAAATGGCATAAGGAATGGCTACCCCTGAAATGAACATAAAGAGAGGGAAGATCAGGTCTTCAAAATGAAAACCTTCCCATCTGACGTGTTCCATTTGTTCGGCCACCACATTGAGCCATCCCCAGTTCAGGGCCTTTGACAATGCCACAATGAGACTTCCTCCGCCAATAATCCAGAGCATATCGAATCCGCGGAGTACATCAAGGGATGCCAGTCGGTTCGTCTGCTTGTCAGTTTGAATTTGATTTTGCATGTGAATGAGAGTTAATGATATTTGGTAGTAAATCCTTTCAAAGATATCCAATTATGCAAAAGGTACATCAAATAGATCGTTTTTTTTGCAGGAATGATCTTATTTAAGAGCAGAATAAAAGTGTCAAAAATGATTTATGTGCAAAATTTGTCTGTCGTTTTGTCACAGTTTATGACATTTCGTTCAGGAGAACTGAAAGATCAGCATCAAAAAGGAGTGAAAAATCCTGTCAGAGTGAATTGGCATAACAATTGATTGATACGAGGTATAAGCAAAGCAAGAAAAGCAAAACATATTAATATTTAAAGAACATAAAAATGGGAAAAATTATTGGAATTGACTTAGGGACAACCAACTCCTGTGTTGCTGTCATGGAGGGCAACGAGCCTGTTGTAATCCCCAATAGTGAGGGCAAACGTACAACACCCTCCATTGTTGCATTCGTCGACAATGGGGAGCGCAAGGTAGGTGATCCGGCCAAGAGGCAGGCCATCACCAATCCAACCAAAACGATCTCTTCCATCAAGCGGTTCATGGGCGAAACCTTCAATCAGGTCTCGAAGGAGATCGGAAGAGTACCTTTTGCCGTGATTCAGGGAGACAACAATACCCCCAGGGTAAAAATTGACGATCGTTTTTATTCTCCGCAGGAGATTTCCGCCATGATTCTTCAGAAGATGAAGAAAACTGCCGAGGATTATCTGGGCCAGGAGGTAACGGAGGCCGTTATTACGGTTCCTGCTTATTTCAATGACTCACAGCGTCAGGCTACCAAAGAGGCCGGTGAAATCGCGGGACTGAAAGTACGCCGTATCATCAACGAACCAACTGCCGCATCGTTGGCCTATGGTCTCGACAAGATGCACAAGGACATGAAAATTGCGGTATTTGACCTTGGAGGAGGAACTTTTGACATCTCCATCCTCGAATTGGGTGAGGGTGTTTTTGAAGTGAAATCTACCGACGGAGATACGCATCTTGGCGGGGATGACTTTGACCAGGTCATCATCGACTGGCTGGCAGAACAGTTCAAATCTGACGAAGGAATCGATCTGCGCAAGGACCCGATGGCCCTGCAACGTTTGAAGGAGGCTGCAGAAAAAGCCAAGGTTGAACTTTCCAGTTCGACACAAACGGAGATCAATCTGCCATACATCATGCCTGTTAACGGTGTTCCAAAGCACCTTGTCAAGACATTGACACGGGCACAATTTGAGAAACTGGCCGATTCACTGATCAATGCAACCATGGAACCTTGCCGCAAGGCACTGCAAAATGCGGGTCTCACCATCAGCGATATTGATGAAGTGATCCTGGTAGGTGGATCTACCCGTATACCTGCCATCCAGGAGAAGGTACAGAAATTTTTTGGCAGAACTCCGTCCAAAGGAGTCAACCCCGATGAGGTGGTAGCCGTGGGCGCCGCCATCCAGGGTGGTGTGCTGACGGGTGAAGTAAAAGACGTACTCTTGCTGGACGTTACTCCACTTTCGCTGGGTATCGAAACCATGGGTGGTGTAATGACCAGACTGATCGAATCCAACACGACCATCCCTACCAAGAAATCTGAAACATTTACCACAGCTTCCGACAATCAGCCTTCCGTCGAAATTCACGTACTTCAGGGCGAGCGTCCGATGGCCGCCGGAAACAAGACAATTGGCAAATTTCACCTTGACGGTCTTCCGCCGGCTCAACGCGGAGTACCGCAGATTGAGGTCTCCTTCGACATAGATGCAAATGGGATTCTGCACGTCACTGCAAAGGACAAGGCAACAGCCAAGGAGCAATCGATCCGCATCGAAGCCTCCTCGGGTCTTAGCGACGATGAAATCAAGCGGATGAAAGAAGAGGCTGCAGCGAATGCCGAAACAGACAAACAGGCAAAAGAACAGGTTGAAAAACTCAACCATGCCGATTCACTCATTTTCCAGACCGAAAAGCAGATGAAGGAGTTTGGCGACAAGCTGCCGGCTGACAAGAAAGCTCCGATTGAAACTGCCCTCAACAATTTGAAAGAGGCCTACAAAAACAAGGATATGGGAGCCATCGAAACTGCTACCAACGAGTTGAATGCGGTATTTCAGGCAGCTTCCCAGGAGATGTACAATGCTTCAAATGCACAGGCCGGACCTCAGGGCGGCGAACCTCAGGCATCCCAGCAAAAGGGTTCCAAGGGTGATGGTGAAGTGACAGACGTAGATTTTGAGGAGGTAAAATAATCCTCCCACCCTATATATGTTCAAAAAAGCCGCTCGAGTAAAGCGGCTTTTTTTGTGTTTCAATGCCCGGTATGTCTGCCTAGGTCCAGGTGATATCCCAGGGTCCATTCGATGAAATCGGAAACGTGGTAATCGTAGGCCCGCAGGCAGATGCCGGTGAAGAGTTTCTGAGACAGATTGTAGTGCAGTCCCAGACGTTGGTAAGTAACCGGTTTCTTGTCGGCAGATTGTTGCCGGAAGAGGTAAAACCCCGGCTGGACGACCACGGACAGCCTGTAAATGACAAGTTCGTAGGATGGAAAAATACTCAATGATAGCTTGTCCTTGTGAAACCCCTCGACAGGTTCGAGCTCCCCGTGGTCGACATAGGCAATCGAGTTGTAGGAACCATCGTAGCTCAGGGAGCATCCAAAACCGATCCTGGATTTACGGCTCACCTGTCTGTTGAGGGTGGTATTGATCCCATATTCCTGGTAATAAACCCCCTTGTAACTGTTTGTCGTATCCGGATTGCTGCCGTTGTAAACCACATTTTTCAATCCCCCGAACAGGGAGATGTCAAGCGTGCTGTTTTTCAGAAATGGCAGGGTGGCAATTTCTTTTGACGGAGGAACGAATCTTTGCAGATTGTACTCTACACTTACTTTTGGTGCGAAAGTATTGAGACCAAAATTCGGGACTTTCAGGGCACCATTGGAGAAATGGGTAAAACTGTAGCCCAGACTTAGGTCGAGCCGATCGGTCAATCTGTATTTCAGGTTGATGCCCAGATCAATAAAGACGGTCTCTCTGGCTCCGAGTGAAATATCGAAATTGTTTGCAGTAGGATTGAAGGATTTCCAGTTGAAGGTGAGTCCGAATCCCGTATCGTAATTGAGGCTCAACCCTCCCCACCGCTTGAAGGGCGCTCTCAAAACCCCATAAATGGCAATCGGCGTTCCGAATCCCTTGTTATCGAAAAAGTTCGCACTGTAAATGCCGATTCCGTATGTTGGATAGTTAAAATTCCTTTCCCATTCCTTTTCACCCGTGGTTTGTTTCAGGTATTGCAGTGAGAAGGCCGCATATTCGATGTGACTGTCTCCGTCCAAAACGGACTGTTTTAAAAAAGGATTGGTAGCCAGAACTTTGCCGTATTGGGCATAGCCTGAATAGATGACGAAATGAGATGTTCTTATCGAATCTGGTTCCGCCGCACTTCCGACGGAAATTTCCGTTAACATGAGCATAAAGACCGCCATCGCTATCCAGACAAAAAATTGAAATTTTGCGGAAAGATCTTCATTCATTGTTTGAAAGATTCAGTCAGGGAAGATACCTAAAAAAACAAAGAGAAATTGCGATGAGGAGCCGTTGTGACGGATACATCTTCGCAATTTCTCTTTCATGAATCGGGATGGGTCCCGAATTATTTTACAGGAGCAATCTCCAGCACCTTGAAGCTTCCCGGTAGGATGGAGGGTCGGCGGTTGCCTTCCTGAGCCGGGCCGAATTCGGCAGTCGGCAAATAAAGATGGTGTGTCGTTTTGTCAACGGCAATGGTACGTGCACCCTTTTGGGAAACGATGTTCTCCAATACCTTGAAAGTATCCTTGTTCACCTCCTGAACGACGGTAATGGTTCCATCACCGTTTGAACTGTAGGCACGTTTCAATCCCGGATCGAAAGCTACTCCGTCACACCTGTCGCCAATGGGCTGGGTCGTGATAACTTTTCCGGCAAGGGCATCGGAGATGACCATCAGTTTGTTGCCGCAGACGCTGAACAAACGGTGGTTCTCATTGTCAAGGGCCAGGCCGCTGGGTTCATCACCGGGAGCAATGGACCAGGTTTTTTCGACCGTGAAAGGTGGTGGCATTGATCTGACTGATCTCACTCTTGTCTTCGATGTTGACATAAATTTTACCCTTTCCGTCGGTAGCTGGAAATTCGGGTTTTCCATCCAGTTTGATGGTGGCGACGACCTTGTTGTCCTTTGGATCGATGACTGTGGCGGTAGAACTTCCGCCGTTGAAAGTGTATACTTTCTGGGAAAAAGGATCATAAAGGATTGCGTCAGGATTCTTGCCTGTCACTTTTATCCTGCCGGTTATGGCCAATGTTTTCAGATCGAAAATGGTCACGGAGCTGTCACGCCCGTTGCTGGTGAAGCCCTTGTTGAGCGGGGAGACCACTGCAATACCGTGTATCCCGTTTGTATCAGGGATTTTTCCGACTTGTTTGCCGGTTTTAAGGTCGACCACAACGGCCATGGTGGCATGGGAGACATAGAGGCGGCCCGCAGATTCATCCACAGAAAGATAATCCCAGCCACCATCTCCCTCGAGATGAATTTGATTGATGATCTTGTATCCTGATTGTGCCTTGAGCATCAGACTGCTGCTGATCAACAGGCCAAAAACGACCAACGAAACTAGTTTGTTCATACGATAAATTATTAGGTGTGAAGATGAAATTTCGAAACAGAAGTTGCAAAAAATGTTTGGAGGTGAAAGTATCCGGTATTTTTTATTAGACTAATATTCACTTGTTTAGTTTAAGTAGCCGATGCGATTTTTAAAAATGAGGCGCAGCAGCGTGGGATAGACAATCAATAACAAGGGCAAGGCGATCACAAAACCGCCAATGACGGCGATGGCCAGTGGCTGGNGTAGCTGGGCACCCGTGCCAATGCCCAGTGCGATGGGCGACAGGGCGATGATGGCACCGACAGCGGTCATCAATTTTGGCCTGAGCCTCGTTGAGATGGCATAGACAATGGCCTCGTCAGGCGTACTGGTTTCGAGTGTCTGGTGAAACTGCAGGAAGGTGAAAATGGCATTCTCCCCAATGATTCCGATGATCATGATAATCCCTGTGTAGCTGCCCACGTTGAGAGGCGTATTGGTCAGATAGAGTGCGATCATGCTTCCGGAGATACCCAGTACGGAAAGAAAGATAATGAGAAATGCCACCACAATATCCTTGAACATGAATATCATCACGGTAAAGACAAGCAGTGCGGCAGAAAGCAGGATGATCAGCAGCTCGCCGAATGATTTCTGCTGCTCTTCGTAAGCCCCTCCGTAGCTGATGTGATATCCCTGTGGCAAATTGATTTTTGAATTGATTTGCGTTTGCAACTCTGTCATAACACTTCCCAGGTCCCTGTTGTTCAGCCTTGCGGTGACTGGGATCATACTTTGCAGATTTTCCCTGGCGATTTCTGAACTGCCGGCCTCGGGTGTGATGCGGGCAAGTTGAGCCAGTGGCTGCAGTTTCCCATTCGGTAGAAAGATCGAACCGAATTTCATCCTGTCATAGGTCGTGTTGATTGCCTGCGGATAGATCATTCGGATGGCCGTCTTTTGTTCTTTCTCGAAAATATTTCCTATCACTGTCCCCTCCAGCTGTGTCTGCAACTGTGCCTGGAAATCGGCGGGAGTAACACCGAATTGCGCCAGCTTCTTGCTGTTGGGTTCAATGTTGACGGAGGGTCCTGCAATGGTGATTCCGTTGAAAACATCCGCAGTTCCTTTTACGCCATCTGCAATGGAAGCTACCTGTCTGGCAAGGTTGTGCAGTACATCGATGTTGTCTCCATAAATTTTAATTTCAATGGGTTGTGTAGAACTCATCAGATCCCCAAGCATATCCCCGATCACCTGTCCGAAATCGATTTTCAAGGCAGGCTGGGTGGATTCAATTTTACCTCGAATCTCGTCTATCACCTCTTCGGTACTTCTGGTCCGATCCTTTCGGAGTTGAATCAGGTAGTCCCCGTAGTTTGGTTCCGTGATGAAGAATCCCATTTGGGTCCCTGTTCGCCTGGAATAGGTTTCAATTTCAGGAACCGAAGGAAAGAGTTTTTCTACCTCCCGCAACATCCGGTCCGTCTCCTGCAGCGAGGTGCCGGGTGGAGAGGTATAGTCCAGAACGATGCTTCCTTCATCCATTTCCGGAAGGAATCCTGTTTCCAGCCGGCTGGAGATAAAATAGACAGAACCAACCAGGATGACCACCATCAGGAAACTGAGTGAGGGTCTGTGAACGAAGAAGGAGATCCAGCGTCCGTGCCTGTTCAGGTGAACGGCAGGAGCGGGTTTTACCTTGTTGCGGCTCCCCGACAGGAAAAGATAGATCACAGGCAGACCGATCCAGGTGACGAAGAAAGAGCAGATCAGCGTAATCATCATCGTGTTTGCCAGAATCTTGAAATAGGCACCTGCCACCCCGCTCAACAAAATAAAGGGGAAGAAAATCACGACGGTACTGATGGAGGATCCTATCATCGCAGGCAAAAGATAGCCTACCGATTTGGACAGCAACTCTTTGGTGGGAGTTTCAGGGTGTTCTTCGTGCGTTCGGTGTATCTGTTCCACCACCACGATGGCATCGTCAATGATGAGTCCAATGGAGGCGGCAACGGCCCCCAGCGTCATGATGTTGAAATTGTAGCCGAGAATGTTGAGCACCGTCAGCGTCAGTGAAATGGTGAGTGGAATGGTGATCAGGATGACCGCACTCGATTTGACCGAGCGGAGAAAGATGACAGAGACGAAGATGGCCAGCAGTATTCCGATCCAGAGGCTGTCGCTCACACTCTTGATGCTGTCGTTGACAAAATCCGCCTGGACATAGTAGGAGGAGAGGGAGACTCCCTTCGGCAAGATGGTTTTGTTGAGCTCTTCAATTTTTTTGGTAACTCCCTCCGTAATATCAATCAGGTTGGCATTCGGTTGTTTCAGAACTGCAACCAGGACTGCATTTTTCCCGTTCGCATTGACCCTCACGTACTCTGTTTGTTCTGCAATCTTGATGTTGGCAATGTCCTGTAAACAGAGCACTCTTTTCCCGTTGTTGCTGATCACCAGTTTTTTCAACTCATCCAGATTCCTCACATTGGCGTCCGTGACGGTGAGGTACATGCGGTTGTAATCGTTCAGGTAGCCATTGCTGCTGATGAAGTTGGACTGACCGAGGGCCGTGGAGACCATGGAGGGGGTGACCCCCAGCACACTCATCTTCTGGGGCAAAAGCTCCACCTGGTACTCCTTTGTTTTTCCGCCAATGACCCGTACCTCGGAAACACCAGGTACCTGCGAAAGAAATGGTTTGACGATGTAGTTGGCAATGTAATTGATCTCGATGTTGCTTTTCCCTTTGCCATCGATGACGTACCCGATGACGGGCAGGATCGAAGGATTCATTTTCTCCACGGTGATGGAGGTGCCCGGAGGCAATTCATCCTTGATTTCATTGATGGAGGATTCAACCTGTTGTTTGCACAGGTCGATGTCCTCTTTCCAGTTCATGAAGGCGGAAATTTCACAACTGCCCCGGCTGGTGATGCTGCGGATATTTTTTAGTCCGGGAACGCGCTTGATGGCATTTTCGAGCGGTTTGGTCACCGTGATCATCATCTTGCTGACAGGCTGCAAGCCATTGTCGGCTATGATTTTAATCTTTGGGAAGGTGATCTCCGGGAACAGTGACGACTGCATCTGGTTGTACGAAAAGATGCCTGCGGCAAGAATGATGAAGAGTACAACCGCGACGGGATTCTTGTGGGATACAAAGAAGCTCTTCATAACTTAGGGATGAATGATGTTTACCCGTGCTGTGTCGGCCAATCCGTAGTGTCCCGAATTGATGAGCCTGTCATTTTTGTCGAAGATGGGAGAGAGGATTTCGATCTGGCTGTCCGTAACGATGCCTGTTTTCAACAGCACTTTAACGGCAGTGGAGTCGTTGATCAGTTTCATCACCCAGAAATTTTCCATGGTTTCGTCCGTCAGGATACATTTTTTGTCGGCAATTTGAGCATTATCCTTTGAGTTTTCACTCAGTTCGGCCGATGCCAGCAGGTTCTCCGGCAGGAGGTGAGCGGTGCGGGGAATTACTACATAGCTTTGGGTCTGGGATGCAGGATCAATGGCAGAAAGTCTGGAGGAGATCGTTCCCTCTATTCTGGTTGAATCAGGCAACAGAAGGGTGCAGCTCTTACCCGCCTTGGTGTATCTGTTTTGTTCAAATGGGACATTCAACAGAAAGACAAGACTTTTTTGTTCTGCGATGATACAGAGCTGATCCCCATCGGCCACATAATCATTGGCCTGTTTGTTGAGTTCCGTCAGGATGCCGGAAGTTGGTGCCTTGATGGTGATCTCACCACTGAATGCAAACTCCGGATTGCTTTTGGCAAAATTTCCCAGAGCCTCGGCCTCCTTGGTCTTAATCGCAAACAGGGGAGAGCCGGCCTTCACAAAAGCTCCAATGGAGGAAAATGTTTGGGTGATGTATCCTACGGAAGCCGATCTTACCGTGTTTTTCTTCAGGTAGGAGGAGGTGGCGGTCAGGTTGATCACTTTGCTGATTGAACCAATCGTGACAGCCGATACCGTTACGGGAGTGGTGACCTTGGCGGCAGTCTCCTCCTTGGGTTTGCCGGCGCTGTTACAGCTGATGACAGCAAATAAAACGACGATGCCGGTGAGGGTACGGATTGTTCTCATTTAAGGTAATTCATTTGGTTGATAATTTGAAGCCGGTTCATCTCTGAGATGGTTAAACTATTTTTTGCCAGCCGGTAATTGTTGATGGCAGTCAGAAAATCAAGAAAACGAACTAGTCCCTTTTCTATTTCGGCCTTGTAAAGTGAAAGAAGTTTTTCCTGTTCCGACAGTTGATTTTTGATACCCACAATCAACTCATCTGTCAGTTTAAGTTGTTCCTTCAGTTGATTGAGATGCTGCTGGTATTGTGAGGCGTAAAATTTCTTGTAATCCTGCCGGGTATTTTCAGTCAGAACCGTTTTGTCCTGTAAAATTTTGCGTTGCTTCCCATCGTACACGGGCAGTGAGAAGTTCACCCCAAAACTGGTGCCAAAATTGTGCGGGATATTTTCAGGGGTGATGGCCATAAATCCGGCATCGGCAAAGGCACTTACCTTCGGACGATAGTTCAGGTCGATCATCAGTTTGCTGTTGACATTCTTCAGACTGTCAATCCTGAATTTCATCATGACAGGAGAATTGTTGATGTCAAGATTATTTTGCGGAACGAGGAGGGGAATCTCCGGAATGGAATTGGAAGCGACGGCAATGCCACAAATGAAATTCAATATGCCGGAACTGTTTTTGAATTGCATCCAGGCCTGTTTAAGGGCAATTTCCTGTGTTGTGACGGAGAGATCAAGATTCATTTTATCTGTTTGCAGGTAGATGCCCTTGTCTACCAGTGAAGACAGAATCTGCTGCTCTTCCTTTAGCAATTTCAGGATCGTTTGGCAAAACAAAAACTGCTGATAATCGGCATAGGCAGCCAAATATTGTGCCGTGATGCCTTGCTTTAAATCCGTTTCCGTAATTTTCTCGTTCACCCCAATGGATTGATTCGATAACAGAATCTCCTGGTGTTGCCCTGCTTTCAACCTCTTGCTGAAGAGGGGCTGCATGATGTTGAGGAGGGCCGAATAGTTCCCGCCATTGGTGATGGCTTCATCGTATCCCTGCGTTTTCCCTGTCGGGGAATACAAGGCCTGGGAAACCTGGTTGATCTGGGGTTTGAAGGTGGCATTGGCCAGCAAGCTGTCGAGCGTGCCTGACCGAAGCTGGTTGCCAAACTCCTTGAGCAGCGGACTGTTTTCCACTCCTTTTTTCAGGTAAAAATCGAGCGACTGGGCAACAGTGAGGGTGCTGAATGCCAGAAGCAGTGACAGGGTTAGCAGGTGCTTTCTCCGCATGGTTTATTCTTTGCTAAAAGATGAATCCCAATAAAATTGTTGAAAGATAACAAATGATTTTGTGCGAATTTGGTATTTAGCCTTGTGATGTTTCGGTTTTTGGCGTCGAAAAAGTTCTCTTCTATTTCGTAAAGTGCTATTCGTTTGACTATTCAAACCTATTTGGGGTTTAATCGGTGCCGCTGATTTTCTTGTTGCCCTGCAAAATCACCGCTGAGCTGAATTGATCATTCTGTATCCGATGAGCCTGTCGTACCGGGCGGAGAATCCACGGAAGTATACAAAAAAGTGGTAATTGTTCTCCGTTTCCATGTGGCTGCCCTCCAGCAAGGCGGCATCAACACGCTGGTCATTTTTGTTGCACACGACGTACTGGTAATCGTAAAATCCCTGTTTCAGCAGGATCTTCAGTTCGTACATCTTGGTGTCAGGATTGTAGTTCATGCGGTTTTCAGGTAAACACTGCCAGTTGGTGAGTGCACCGAAAAGGTAGATGTTGTCGTTGGTGACATGATCCAACGGGAGGAGCGTAAAATGGACCTCCATGTAATCCGACTCCAGGTCACTGTCGGTTGCCTTGTCATTCTTGACAAGATAGTTGCCATTCAGGTCGCCTCCGGCACGGTAGACGTCCGATTTCCTGCTCTTGTCGTGCTCAAGGGTAAGATAAAAAACGGGATCCCTGAATTCGATGGAATGTACTCCCATTCCATTGTTCTGAAGATTCTTGGCGTCAAAATTTCTGAATTCATTGCCCCCTTTGAAGAGATTTGTTTTGTCCTCGTACACCAGCTGATTCTGACGGATAAAAGTTGGTTTTAAACCGGAGAGCTGGTTGTCGCGGCGCGAATTCTGCATCACCACTGTTTTGATTTCGTTCACGGGATCGGTGACGATCAGTTTTGAAAAATTCACGGCAAAGGCTACCTGCTGGCTTTCTCCATTGTATCCTTCGTAGGTTGCTTTCTGAATTTCCCCGGAAACGGATACCAGCTTTTCCGAAACATAAAAAGGCCTCACCAGCACCGGATGTTCCATGTTCCCTTCCTCCCAAACTTTCAGCAGATAGTTGCCGGATAGGCGCATTTTTACCTGGTCGTTGGGCAGTGTGAGCTTGTAATTGACGTATGGAACGATTGTGTTGGCGGAAAAGGCAAAATCGTTGACGGGGTTTTCGGCAAATCCTTCCAGATATTCGGTCGGGGTGATTCTGGAAGGATTCCAGTCGGCATCGCAGTGAACCAGAGAATACTGATAATTTCCTGATTCCCTGGAAAGGTGATCGAATTTGCAGATGAGATGCTGTGTCGTGCCAAGTTCAAGCACGGGCAGTGAAAATTCCCATCCCTCCGCGAAAAAAAGTACCGTGTGAATGGATGGATCCGTGTAGCTCAAATCTGCATTTGCCAGTTTTCCCTGTGCATGCACTGGATTGCAGACAAGGAAACATTGGTAAATTATCAGCAGGAGGACGATCTTTTTCAAACGATCTGTTTTAAGATGCAATCCGATAAAAATAGTACATTTCCTTCAATTGCCTGAAGCTAAATTTGCACACTTCACCAGATAAAAATCAGTTAGGTGACTTACTGCCGTGATACGTTTCAATCCAAAAGGTTCGTACCTTTGCAAAAAGTGTCACATCCATGAAAATTTCGCAGTTGTTCGTTGCTTGCCTCATCCTCACATTTTCTGCATTCTCCCAGGAGAAAGTCAACAAAACAGCCCCAAACGGGATGAAAGAGGGAAAGTGGGAAAGCAGGTATCCGGACGGTACCCTAAGGTACGAAGGTTACTTTGTGCACAACAAACCTGCCGGAGATTGGAAAAGATACCACGAAAATGGCAAGGTAAAGGCCCTGATGAACTACCGTCCCAACTCCGAAGCTGTCTTTGCCTCGCTGTTTGATGACGAAGGGAAACTCTATGCCAAAGGCCTATTTGAAGGAACGCTGCGCGACAGTACCTGGAATTTTTACAGTGGAGATCAACTTGTCCAGACTGAAAACTACAGTCACGGGAAAAAGGAGGGGAAGGCCACAGGTTACAATGCGGAGGGTAAATTGATTTGGGAAAAATATTGGAAAAACGATCTGCTCGATGGCAGGAGCCTGGAATATTATCCGGACGGGACCAAACGCAGTGAGATCACTTGCCAGATGGGAAAAAGGAGCGGTCCGGCCATATTTTACCGGGAGAATGGGTTGAAATCAATGGAGGGCAATTTCTTGGATGATAGCTTTGACGGGGTCTGGAAAATTTTTGACACAGACGGGAAACTGAAATATCAGATCAAATACAACAAGGGTGAAATCCTGGATGGCGGGAAACTGGATACACTTCAACTCAACGAATTCAAACAATACGATAGGATGAAAGGGAAAATCCCCGAACCAAAGATGAATGAGTCGGGGAGGCCCTGAAGAAATTGACTAAAGTGATCTCAAGTGACTAAAGTTATTGGAGTGGGATGGTTACGATTCTTGAGGGGATGAGTCGAACGGGTCCCAGCAATCCTGCTGCCGGAAGCGGAGAGAAGCCAAACTCGCGCGGTACCTCCTTCGATTTATCCTTATCTCCATATCTGGATACCATGTAATCGGGTACCGGGGCCGGCTCCTTCATCGCCGAGATCCGGTTGATCAGCGTATTGGTGACCTCCACCTCCAGGTGGTTCAATCCTGTTTTCAGTATTTCTGCCACTTCCGGTCTCTGACCGCGCATCCAGACGATGCCTGCCTCCTTCCCGTTGATTTTCACCTCGGCAATGTTGCCAACCTTCCCCAAATCCAGGTATATTTTCTGATCGGCCGACAGATATCCGGGTGGGAGTGAGAAATCAATGCTGTATTTTCCCGTTCCGCTGAAAGTTTTCGTGGAAGAATCGTCGCTCCAGGAGGTAAGCCTCTCTATCGTTTTGCGGATCACGGAAAAATCTTTACCCGACAGCTCCATTTGCCAGTTGCCTGAGATCGCAAAAGGAGCGGGTATGCCTGACACTTCCGATACAAAATCCCTGCTTCCCGAAGGGGACTTTACCGTTGTAACGAACCGGCCATTCACTGTGGTTTCTGCCGTTGCAACCTGCGCATTCAGATCCGCGATGAGCGAAAAATCCGTTTTGGAAACCAGATATTCAGGATTTCCGGGAGCAAATTCCAGGAAAAGAGATTCATACGGAGCCAGGTTCAGCGGAATTTTTATTCCATCCCCGTTCTCTTCAAAATGAAACAGGGTCGAAATTTTTCCGGTAAACGGATCCCATTTGCGGATGTTTTTGTTCCGTACCCGGAAGGTGACAGGAATGGTGCTGACCTTGTCCTGGACGTTGGAGACAAAATAGAGATCAGATTTCCCTACCTTCCTGTGGATAAACGTGAGTCCGTCATTTTTTCGCAATCCCTCCCAGGCAAAATCAATGCCGAAATCGGGCGCAATCCGGTTACGGAGAATCTTCAGGAACGGATCCAGGTAGCTGCTCTGTTTGTTCCACCAAATGGTCCTGTCAAGTACATTGTTGAGGCGAAACACTTTTCCCTTGCCATAGCTGAACCCTATGGTGGGATCGTTTTTTGGTTCCTGAATGCCGTAGAGATTCTTGCCTCCAACTTTTTCAGCCACCGGTTCGTTAAATAGTTGATGGACCAGCTCCTGCACCTTTAAATCAGAAGCTTCAGCATCCTTCACCCCCGTTGATTTCTCTGGCAGCCGTTCCAGGAAGAGCACCTGTCCGCCCTGTCTCACGTATTTCTCAATGAATTCAAGCGTTTTCAAGGGAAGCGTCTCCACATTGGGAACAATCAACATTTTGTAATTCATTTTTTGAACGGTGATGTTTCCCGATTCAAATTTTGCACGGTTTTGCAGTACATCGTCGTTCACCAGGTCGTAATCGTATCCGTTCGAAACAATGAGTCCGCCTAGTTCACCCCATTCAAATTCCCTGGTCCACTTCCGTGGATTGATTACGTTGATGGCCCATTGGTTGGCAAGCGGAGAATAGAGGGCAATATCGGCCGTAAAATCTCCCTGACGCAGCAAATAGGAGCACCTGGCAATGTATTCCGAAAGTTTGGGATAATATTTCCACCAGACATTTTGTGGCTGAATATAGGCCGCAAACGGGATGGAACGGGAAGGTGAGACCTCTTTTTCGGGAAGAAAATTGAACCCGTGGTTGTAAAATTTGGTTGCACCCGAGAGCAGATAACTGTCGCTGGCAATTTTCAGCTCCTCCAGCGTTTCGCGGTAGCGCTCCCAATGGATGAAGGTGTAGACTTCAGCGGAAACGATTTTTCTGTCGTACAGATGTGCCCCGGAGGAGACATATTTTTTCGGACCGATGCGTGTGTCAAACCAGTCGGCCTGGTCTTTTTCGCCGGCCGTAATCTCCATTTCAGGAATGTGCGCCAATCCGGCCGATTCGATGTTGTCGGAATTGAATCCATAGGTCTGGATGCGACCCTTGATGTGGTGGGCTTCGCACCAGCCGAGGAAGCTGGCGTAAAAAGCATTTAACCCGGTTTTGTGAAGAAACTCATTCACGTCGTACCTGATTTTGGGAGAGCGATCTCCCAGTTCAAACCAGATGGCGGGAAGGCAGGGTACCAGATCGTATCCGTACTGTTTTTGAAATTCCCCAAACAATCCTGTCGACCAGTTCATGCCGCTGGCCAGGTTGGGCAGTTCAAAACTGTCGGCAAATAGCGACTCGACTGTTTTGCCAAACTCGCCGCCGAAGGCTGAATAAAATTTATTTCCCAGAAAATCGCAGTAGCGATCCATGGCTGCTTTGCTGAAATGATCCACTGCATTGGCGATGCCGTTTTTCTTGAGCCAGAAGGCCATCAACTTCCAGTCACCTTCCGGGACATTCCATTCCAGCCTGCTGCTTTTTACCAGATCGGTGAGGTTGATCAGGGTATTTTCGATCAGTTTACCCGTTTTGTCCATCTTTCCGGCCATCACGGCCACCAGTTTCTCCTCCCCGTTCAGGGTGGGAGAATAGACCTCCCACGATCTTTTTGTTTTGATTAATTTACCGGGAAGCTGGTCGTCAAATTTTTGTGGGCCGGTCAGGTCGGTGAAGGTAGGAACAAGGTCCTTGCTGCGGTCCTCCTCCGGCACAAATTCTCCGCCTATGATCCATCCTGGTCCGCCGAAATTCAGGGAGACCTCCATGCCGAGCCGTTTGGCCTCCTTCACCGTGTGGGTGAGCAAATCCATGAATTCGTCGGAGAGATAGGGAACGTTTCCTTTTTGGTAGACAGGATCCATCGAAATTTGCTCAACGCCACGAATCCCGTGACTGCGCATCTCTTCCAGTTCACGGGTGATCTCCTCCTTCGAGCCGGCATTGCCGGGCCACCACCAGCGGGTATGCGGCCAGCAATCCATGGGGGGAGATACAAAACCGGATTTGACATTTTCATCCAGCGACTGGGCCCGGACGGAGGTAAATGAAAGCAGCAGGATCAAAGTGACAGTGACCGGCAAAAGTTTGATGGAATGCATAGTAGTTGAGTTTCGGAGGATAAAGATAACAACAGAATGCATTGGAAGATCAACGGATTTCAAAAACGTTGGCTTATTTTGAAGGAATGGAGTCCATCATCTGATAGGTGTTCAGGTACCATTCGAGGGTCAGTCTGACTACACTGTTGTAATTCATCACCCCTTCGTGGATCCTGTTTGATTTGAGATAGGCATTGTTGGCGGTGGTCTGGGCCCTGTCAAGCGTCTCATTCCGGAGTGCCATCCAGTGGTTCCGTTGCGCCATGATGTCGGCCATTGCTTTTTTGTCGAATCTTTTCAGGTACTCCCTGATCGCCTCCCGGTGAAAGCGATCGCCGAAGAAATACTGAAGCAATTCGATGTTGGCTGAATATTTCAACCGCTTGTCGTGGCTGCTGTTGCAAATGTACCAGGCCATGAAATTTGCTTCCGCTTCACCAGAGAAACCAAACTGGTGCGCCTTCTCATGGGCCAGTACGAAGGGATATTCGGTGGGCAGCAGTTTGCCGTTCAGATGTACTTCGTTGAAAAAGGGACCAAAATAACCACTCACCCCCGATTTGGCAAAAAAGGAGGTAAAGGTCATGGTCTTGACCCTCCTGCTTCCATTTGGATAGCCGTATCCGAAGGCAGCAGCGTGATCCCGGTAGGAGGCCTCTACCAGTGAATCGATGGCCGGATAGTCGGCAGCCGAATATTCTACACGGCTGGCATTGGCATTGGTAATGAGAGAGTCCAGCACCTGGGGAAAGATATCTTTTTGATCCGTCTGCAAAGTCCAGTTCAGCCTCTTTTCGATGGGTAGTCTGAAATAGTTATAGCCCCAGGAGAGGTAGAAAAAGGAATACAAAATAGCAGCTGTTTGCAGGGAACGAAGCAGAAATCTGCCGGGTTTCAGCTTCCGCAGCGCTAATCGGCCTACCGTAAAAAGAGAAAAAAGGACAAAAAATGCCCAAAACAGATCCCAGAGAGAGAACGGGAATAGCCTGCTGATTCCTGAAAATAGCGCAGCAACAACCGGGTATACCGCCTTCGAATAGAACGACTCCACCCATTCCGGATGTACGGTTCCAACCTCAACCAGCAAAAAAGTCAAGACAGCTGACAGAAACGGCCAGAGGTTGGCAAACGAAAGACGAAATTTTCTCGGGGAGAACTTCATGGAATCAGAATTTGTTATTTGGCATGTTTCACGGCCCTTCCTCTATTTCTGCCAATTAATTTTCCTGAAATGCTTATTATTCCGGAAAATCATTTGCTTTTAAGCCGGTAGATGCCCTTGTTCCTATTGATCAAAAGTAGCCAAAAAGTGGTTTCAACAACAAAAATTTCTTCATTTGTACGGGAACTGCTACCCATTGTGTAACTTTGGATGGATGTTCCGGTATACCAATTTATCACTATTTTTTGAATGAACGAAAGGTTAAGCTTATCTGAGCTCAATGGCACGGTGAAAAAGGTACTGGCTGCCAGTTTCACTGCCCCGGTATGGGTCATTGGAGAGATTTCGGAGATCAATGTTCATTCGAATGGTCATTGCTACCTCACACTGATCGAAAAGGGTGAATCGGACGACAGAATTGTTGCACAGGCCCGCGCCACCATTTGGTCCTATACCTTTCGGATGCTGCGCCCCTTTTTTGAAACCACCACCGGCCAGCAACTGACGGATGGCATCAAGGTTCTGCTACAGGTTTCCGTCGAGTTCCACGAGCTCTACGGATTTTCGCTGAATGTCAGGAACATCGATCCAACCTACACAATGGGTGACCAGGCCAGGAAACGAAGGGAGATCATCCTTCGCCTGACTGACGAAGGGGTCCTTACCATGAACAAGGAGCTGGAACTTCCATTGGTGCCGCAGAAAATTGCCGTCATCTCTTCACCTTCTGCGGCAGGATACGAGGATTTTATCGAACAGCTCCACGGCAATGCGGAGGGATATCACTTTTATACCAAACTCTTTCCTGCCGTCATGCAGGGAAATCAGGCGGAACAATCCATTGTGGATGCCCTCGAAAGAATCTATCCGTATGAAGATTTCTTTGACCTGGTGGTGATCATTCGTGGTGGCGGCTCCCAGGTCGACCTGAGTTGTTTCGACAATTACAATGTGGCCTACCACGTCACCCAGTTTCCAATACCGGTTCTGACAGGGATTGGTCACGAGAAGGATGATTCCATCGTGGATATGGTGGCCCATACCAGGCTGAAGACGCCCACTGCTGTGGCCGAATTTATCCTTCATGGGGTCTCCTCATTTGAAGAGCAGGTGGAACTGCTGATGCAGCGTGCCATCGAAACGACAGAAAACCGGCTGGATGAGGAGCGTGATCTGCTGGAAGAATTGACAAGGGAGGCTACTTCAGTGGTGCGGCAATTGCTGACAAACAAAAACCAGGAACTGATGCAGAAATCGTGGAAATTCCGGCAGGAGGTCAAACTGACGCTTCAGCGGACCGACCACGGGTTGGGCAAAAAACTGCAGAAAATGGATTTTCTTGTCGATCACTACTTCTATACCAGACAGCAATGGGTAAAGAGAGCCCAAAACAGACTGGATGAGGCAATCCCAAGGGGGATTTTCAGAAAAAGGCAGAAGTTGAACGGCTATCTGGAGAAATTGTTGCTGGCAACCAGCAAACAACTCGACAAGGAGAACCACAGAATCGAACTGGCAGGCCAGATGGCCTTGCTCACTGACCCCAGGAACTTGTTGAAAAAGGGCTATTCAATCACCACCGTTCACGGGAGGGTAGTGAAGGATTTGTCACAATTGAAAAGGGAGGAGATGCTCAAAACCCTGTTTTTAGATGGATTCGTGTTAAGTAAAATTTCAGAAATCAAATACCCAGATCATGACAGCAATTAAAAAAGGACTATCCTATAAAGAGGCTATTACGGAGATAGAGGAAATCCTGCGGGAAATAGAAGAGGAAGAACCGGATGTGGATCAGTTATCCGAAAAGGTAAAAAGGCTATCCTCGCTGGTATCCTGGTGCAGGGAAAAATTGCACCACACGGAAGAAGAGATTGAAAAAATTCTAAAAGAGATTGAGAAAAATTAGCACTGCTTTACATATTGTTTAGAATATTATTTATAAATTACAACAAATCAATATTTTACGCACAGATTGTGTGATGGCTGCTTTTTTGTCATTTGTATGTAAAATCTGACTAATATTGTATAACTTTATCAGAGATAGGTTTTATCGCACAATTAGTTAGATTTAAAAAGATAATAAAATGGCAGATTCAAAAATTGATTTTTCATTCGAAAATTTGCATTTCTCCTGTAAAGGGGATAATGCCTGGGTTGAGAGACAATTAAACAACGTACTTAGCCGCATCCCTGCACTTCTTTCGGCGCATAAAAAAAATGAGACTGTTGTAGAGGAGGTCTTCGAAATAAAGGAAGAGGATTTGACGGACAATAATGATACTTTTTTTGAAGCGGAAATTCCCGTTGCACCGAAGGTCAAGAAAGTAAAGCCTGCAAAGGCAAAAGTGAAAAAGGAGAAGATAGTTAAAGAACCCAAGGCAAAAGCTGTCAAAACTCCAAAAATTGAAAAGCAGCCTAAAATAAAGGTTGAGAAGGTTCCAAAGGAGAATAGCGAGCAGGCGGAGCGGCCAATGGTTAAGTCAGCTAAAAAAAAAATAGCGAAGAGTAACCTGGTTACTGAACCCGTTGACTCTCCGCTGTTGCAATTTATTACCGGGAAAAAGGCATTAAAAAATCAGGTGCGCAAATTTTTGGCAACCGCCGTTTTTCTTGCCAAAAGCAACAATGTTTCCAGGCTTACCACCCCGATGATTTCCAAGGCTCTGAAATCATACGGCATTGAAAAGTTGCAGAATGCCAGCGACTGTCTCAACAAGAATGAGAAGAAGGGCTATTGTGTCAAGGATGGCAAGGAGTTTATCATATCCGAAAACGGATACCTTTCTCTCGATTAGAACTCTACTGTTAAAAATTAATGGACATACCAAGAAGATAGCTGATTCCTGCTTGCGGGAATAAGCCGTCTTCTTTTTGTCTGGTACCTTCCGAATAGTAGGAATAGACCCATCCGTTAGACTCGTATCTCTCGTTAAACAGGTTGTTCAGGGTGGCAAAGAGACTCCATTTATGGACCAGTTTCTGTCTGATGGTATAATCCGCCTTCAGGTTGTTCACGAAATAGCTATTCAGCGAGCGGTCGGTGCTGGAGGTATTGTCAAGATACTGTCTGCCAACATAGGTGGATTGCAGGGTGAGTCGCCAGTTTTCTGCTGCCTGCCAGGAAACATTGCTCCCTGCCACAAGTGAGGGTGAGAAGGCGATATCCGTTTTCCCCAGGTTGTGGGTGATTTGATTTCCCCAGTGGTCCCAGTCATCCACATATTCGACAAATCCTATAATCTTGTTGCTGCTAAGCGTTGCGTGATGCTCCCAGGAGAGGTTCTTCAGCAATTGAACCCTTCCTGTGTATTCAATGCCTGTTCGGTAACTTTTGGGTTCATTGGTCATGATGGCGGCCCCTACATCGTTGATTCTTCCGGTTAAGATCAGCTGGTCCCTGTAAATCATGGCGTAGAGGTTCAACCCATAACTGTAGCTCTTGTTTCCCCCTTTGTATCCCAGTTCAAAATCGTGCAACTTCTCCTGACGAGGTGCCGGCTTCGTAGGGTCTGCATCCGTGTAGTTGCTCCTATTGGGTTCCCTGTGCGCGTTGCCATAGGAAAAATAGAGGCTTTGGTGATCGTTGAAGGCATAAAAAAGTCCAGCCTTCGGATTCAGAAAATCGAACAAGTGGGTTTGGGTAATGTCCCTTAAATTGTCATCAATTCCATTGATCCTGTAATCAATGTGGCGGTACTGAACATCGGCATAAAAGGAGAGCCTGGGAGATAGCTGGTAATTGAGCTTTGCAAAGACATTGAAATCCACCTTTTTGCCTTGTGACCTGTACCATTCGTGGTTGATGGGCATATCCCCGTAATATTGTGCCCAGATCACCTTGCCGTAATTGTCGCCCGCATAGGTATTCCAGGCTGATCCCATGGTCAATTCCGTTTTTTTCTCGCGGTAGCTGACCGATGCAATGGCCCCATAGAAATCGTTGTCGAGCCATTTTCTGCGTACCAGGTCGGTTTGATTCAATACGGAGTCTCCGATCACAATCGGTGTCATGTTGTAATCCGTTAGATTTTGGTTCTGCCTGTACTCCTCATAGTAACCTCTTCCGTAGGTATAGTGAAGGGAAAGATTGGCGCTGAGACTGTTGCTGAATTGATGGGTGTAGTGCAACTGGTAATGGTCCTGTTGGTAATTGTCCGTTTCGTTGTCGTAGAAGGAGACCTCCCCATTTTTGCCATAGATGATTCCGGATGGATTGTAGGTTCTGTTACTCTGCAACATCGTTGAAGGGACCCCGTCCCAGGCCTGGTAGGTCTTCTCCTTTCCGGAAAAGAAAATCGCCTTCAGCATCGAATTTTCGGAATAGTAGCCTCCCGAAAGGTAGAACGAGTGCAGGTCGCTGGAGGCTCTGTCGATGTATCCATCCGAATTGATCTTCGACAGCCTCGCTTCAACCATAAACTTCCCGCCAATCAGTCCGGTACCGACGGTTGCCGTATTTTTCAGGGTTCCAAAACTGCCTGCTGCAGCACTCCATCCGGCATAACTCTGTTTGCTCAGATTGGCGGTCTGGACGTTGATGGTTCCGCCGAAGGCACCTGCACCGTTGGTCGAACTGCCCACGCCGCGTTGTACCTGTATGTTCTCTGTAGAAGCCGCAAAGTCCGGCATATCCACAAAATAGACATCGTGCGACTCTGCATCGTTGAGAGGGATCCCGTTGACAGTCACGTTGATGCGGTTGGCATCGCTGCCCCGAATCCTGAAATTGGTGTAGCCAATGCCGGTGCCGGCATCCGAGGTCGCTACCAGGGATGGCGTCAGGCTCAGCAGATAGGGCAGATCCTGTCCGGATTGTTTCTCAGTTAAACTGCTAACATCCAGATTGGTATAGGCAACCGGCGTTTTGTTGCCTGCCCTGGTTGCGGAGACAATTACATCTTCCGTCATAACTGCGGCTCCCTCCAGGGTAACGGTAATTGAATTGTTGCCAGGAGCCAGGACTATTTTCGATTTGTAGGAGTGATAGCCAACATAGGTAATGATTACCGTGCATTGATTATCCCTGATGCCATCCAGATTGAATTGACCCAGGACATTGGTCGCCGTGATCTTGGACTGATTCTCGAGTTGAACCGTTGCACCCGGAAGCGCATCACCCTCCGCATTCCTGACATTGCCGTGCAGGCTGTATTGTGCCGAGAGTTGTTCGAAGGAGAACAACAGAAGGAGGAATAAAAGAAAGCGAGTGGGTATTGTGGTCTTTGGTAAGAGGTTTGGTTGCCGAACAAGATGAATGTGCTTCATTGCTTTGAATTAAAGTGATTGAATAACCAATCAGGCAATGACCAAATGTTCAGACGGAGATACTTTCGAAATAGAATTTCAATTTCCCTTTCCGGCATTACCCGGACAGGTTCGATGGGTTTGATCTCAGCCTGTATGTTTAAGGCACCCCTGATGATGAGACAAAGATAGAAAAAAAATTATGTTTTATGAATGATGAATGATGAATGTTGAATGGGACGATTGGCTAACAGCTAACAGCTAACAGCCAATAGCTAATAGCTAATAGCCAATAGCCAATAGCTAATAGCCAATAGCTAATAGCCAACAGCTCCTTCTATCAATGAATCCACTTTTTAAGTGCAGAGATATTTGTTGAATTGAGGATGTTTTTTGCTTCGGGTGTGTACAGAAAGTTGATTTCGTTGCCATAATGCTCCGTGATTTTTCCCCGCACCATCTTCATGGTACTGTTGAGCATGTGATTTTGTTCTGTGAATGCTTCCGGTAGGATCAGGATGGAAGCA
>TBL_comb47_HYPODRAFT_10000558_pt1 | contig 49558 bp, 51 predicted proteins | sample TroBogypolimnion_40_FD_10682 | JGI IMG/M metagenome (IMG submission 10682)
TTGGCTAAGGTATATGCAGCAGCCGATGTATTTGTTTTTCCAAGCAAAACGGATACCTTTGGCTTAGTGCTACTTGAAGCGATGGCATGTGGTACACCCGTAGCAGCCTATCCAGTGACCGGTCCAATTGATGTCCTTGGCAATTCCCCTGCCGGGGCCATGAATGAAGACTTACGGGAAGCTTGCTTACAGGCACTCAAAATCCCCCGTGAAGTTGCCCGCGCACATGCAGAAAAGTTTTCTTGGAGAGCAGCTTCTGAGCAATTTGCCAACCATCTCAGACCAGTGCCTTCTCCAGATGTGCACCTCACAGCACTAGCTTAAATCGACCTGATTTTGAATACTAAATATCACATCGATCAAAATCCACATAAGGGCAATCGGGGCCTGACCCGCGCATGGCACGCGGCTAAGAACTCATGGTCTGGGATGGTGTACGCATTCAAAGAAGAGAGTGCTTTTCGACAAGAGCTCCTACTGCTATGCATCTTTAGTCCAATTGCACTAGCTCTTCCAGTGCGCCCTTTGGAAAAAATGGTATTGATTGCCTCCTTGGTATTGGTTTTGGTGGTTGAGCTACTCAACTCCAGTGTGGAGGCTGCAATCGATCGCATTTCTTTTGAACATCACGACCTTTCTAAACGCGCCAAAGATTATGGCTCTGCCGCAGTCATGCTCGCCCTTGTAATCGCAATGCTGTTTTGGGCAATTGTGTGTATTCCCCTTTTATTTAATTTGTAAGGCTCTCTATGTCAGATATTCCTAACCCATTAGCCGCTTTTGATATTTTCTCTGCTCGTGTAGATGAGAAAAAACAAAAGAAAGCAAAAGCAAATCCACTCAAGAAATTATTTTCTAAAAAAGTTGCCAAAAAACTATTTGGCAAAAAGTTTGCCTTGAAGACTCGCACTGAATTGACGTCCCATGAAGTCGCACCAATCGATCAACAAGTTAAAAAAGTCAAAAAAGCTGGCTTCCTGATTACTTGGGCCAGTAACGCTGATGAAATTAAAGAAGCGCAACGTTTGCGCTATAAGGTATTTGCTGAAGAAATGGGTGCCCACCTTCCTGCCAATCCAGAGAATTTAGATGTCGATGAATTCGATGCCTATTGCGATCATTTATTGATACGCGATCAAGAAACTCTCAAAGTCGTGGGAACTTATCGCGTGCTGCCACCGCATAAAGCCCAAGAAATTGGCCGCCTTTACTCGGATGCGGAGTTTGACTTGGTTCGCCTTAATCACTTACGCCCTAAGATGGTTGAGCTGGGCAGATCTTGTGTTCATGCTGATTACCGCTCTGGCGCAGTCATTATGTCTTTATGGAGTGGTTTGGCGCAGTACATGCAAAAGCATGGCTATGAAATCATGCTTGGTTGCGCAAGCATTCCAATGGCTGATGGCGGCCACTTTGCTGCTAGCCTATATAACTCGCTAGGCAATGATCAAATGGCTCCCATTGAAAACCATGCCTTTCCACGCCTACCTTTGCCATTAGATCGCCTGAATGGTGGTCTTGAGGTGGAGCCGCCGCCATTGATTAAGGGCTATCTCAAATTAGGCGCAAAGATCTGTAGCGCTCCAGCCTGGGATCCTGACTTTAATACTGCTGATTTACTAACGATGCTACGTCTCTCGGATATTAATCCACGTTACGCTAAGCATTTTTTAGGGCTCTAAGCGCCTATACATCCTCGAAGCAATCAAACGATTACTTCAGACCCAAGCGATAAGTTCGGCCGATGCGTTCCCATTCGGCCGCTTCTTTTTGCAGACTAAATTCAGTCAAGGGATGCTCTTTAATCCAATCTTCTGAGATCGTCACTAAGTAAGAGCCGCCGTGCTCAGAAACTTTTACCCTAGGTAGACTTGCATCACTCCTGCCGCGACATAAGACCTGTGCCAAGCGCAGGCAAAAGAGCATACGCCAGTCATTAAAACTGCTGTTATTGGCTAGCTTGCCTAATTTACCAGTATGCCCAATCAATAAGGCCGAGAGCCGTGCCTGGTCGTTCTTAGAAAATCCAGGCATATCCGCATGACCGGCAATATAAGCTGAGTGCTTGTGATATCCATTATGAGAAATGGATAAACCAATCTCATGAAGATTGGCGGCCCACTGTAATAAGGCAATATTGTCAGCCCGATCCTCGACATCAGGCTTTGGCAATTGCGCTAAAAATTCTCCGGCCAATTTACCAACCCGATCAGCCTGCTCTCGATCCACTGAATAGCGTTGCATGAACTGCTCGACAGTGACGTAACGCATATCGTGATGTTGCGAGCGACCCAGGAGGTCATACAGCACGCCAACCCGCAAGGCGGCATCGGTGACTTCCATGCTTTCAATACCTAGCTCATCAAATACCGCCAACATAATGGCTAGGCCGCCCGGCCAAACACCTCTGCGGTCTTCTTTTAAGCCGTCCAACTCAACTTGGCTAATGTGCTCGTACTTGAGGAGATGCTTTTTCATGGCCTTTAGGCCATCGCGCGTAATTAATCCACTTGATCCATTCACGCGCCCCATGGTGAGCGGCTCAGGCTCATCACTAAAGTTGTTCGCAATCAGTTCCGCCAATGCACGAGCCGTGCCTGAGGACCCGATCACCTGTTTCCAGCCGCTCTTTAAGTAAGAGCCTGCGATAACCTGAATCTCCCTACGTGCCGCAAGTTCAGCCTCCTTGAAGGCGTGCGCATCAATATTGCCATTAGGGAAAAAACGCATACTGTGAGATACGCAGCCAATGTACAAACTCTCCATTAATTTAGGCTCGTAGCCTCTACCAATAATGAGCTCAGTCGAGCCGCCGCCGATGTCTACTACCAAGCGGTTGCCTTGCACCGCCGATACCTCATGCGCTGCGCCAATATAAATCAGGCGCGCCTCTTCGACCCCAGCAATCACCTCAATCGGAAAACCAAGCGCCTCTTCAGCGTCCTTCACAAATTGCTGGGCATTTTTAGCCACGCGCAGCGTGTTAGTAGCAACGGCACGCACCTTGGATGGATCAAAGCCCCGAATACGCTCGCCAAAACGACGAATGGCGGTTAAACCACGCTGATAGGCATCGTTACCGAGTAGCTTGTTATCAGTTAAACCAGCAGCTAAGCGGACTGACTCACGCAAGGTATCAATGGGTCTTAATTGAGTGCCAGATGGCGTATTGACAGCCTGGGCTACCAGCATCCGAAAGCTATTCGAGCCTAAATCCACTGCCGCTACCAAATCAGCGGGTTGGGAATATAAATCTGGGTGATTGATTGCCAAGGTGTTTCCCGTTAAAACAAGCACTTAAATGAATATGTCTATTTTATGTAAGAACGATGACATATTCGTTAAAAAGAAGCTAGTCTACTGGGAAATACTTAAGCCGCTAAATTTTGCTCGGAACGGGAGCAATCCACATTGCCAAAACTGCAAAAAATGCAGCAATCCCCTGACTTGGTCTTCAGAATGCCGCTACAAGCCTTGCAGCGATGCAAATAATGCGAGGAATTGCCTGCAATTTCTAAGGTCTCTTGTGCTTGGCAATGGGGGCACGTAATGGTTGAATACTGATTTTCAATATGGTTTTTCACACTGGCATTTTGCACTGTCAATATGGCAAAAATAAGTCAGGATTTAATCAGTGGTACTTGGACTCCAATAGGCCTGGGTCACATAATCCATATTACTTATTTCTTCAATCAAAGCGTCCATTTGTGCGCCTTCGACTGCGCTATCCGTTAATACCGCTTGTATTTCCACGTCATCTGCGCCAAATTGATGCACCTCGACATCTTGTGTCTGATAGCCAGCTGACTCGAGCTTTTCAATAAATTGCTTAAGTGCGATCTTCTGGGCATGCTTGGGTGTAATGATGTAAATGGAATTCGTCACCTCTACGGACTCCATATCCAATGGCTGTTTATTAATCAAGGTAACCACTGGGCGCAATAAAGTATTGGCAGCAAGTACAAAAATCGTTCCTAAACACGCCTCCAAGAGTAAGTCGGCACCCGCGCAAGCCCCAACCGCCCCAGAACCCCATAGGGTAGCAGCCGTATTGATACCGCGCACATTACCCTCTTCACGCATGATGACCCCAGCACCCAGAAATCCAATCCCAGAAACAACATATGCCATGACATGCACGGCACCCTCATGACCTGTTAAGCGATTAGCGGCATCCACAAAGATGGCAGCCCCTAGTGCCACAAGAATATTTGTCCGAAGGCCAGCTGTACGCTGCCGAAATTGGCGCTCTAAACCAATGAGGCCGCCCAACACAAAGGCAGCGCTCAAGCTAATCGAGGTATCAATTAAAGAGGCTAAGTTGATATTGTTCAACGCTTCCATGAAAAGCTTCCTACCTAAATTGTATTTTTCTTGGCCACCTGCAGGCGACCACTTTTGACTGCCTTGCAGAATAGCGCATAGTCAGCATCATTTTGCTTAGCATATGCCTTCGCAAAGGAATACATCGCCTCGCCAAACTGCTTAGATTTACCGCAATATCCAGAAATCATTGCTGCATCACCTGAACGTGCATGCCCCAAAGCCAAAGCCCAACCAAATAATTTGGCATAGTCAGGAAAATTCTTAAGCGACACACCATTAGGACCGCCAATCACAATACCGCCCTTCATATCCCGCAGCTGACGCATATAAAAACCCTGCATCTTGTCAATGTCAAATGCCACTGCCCCGTAATTCAAAAAGATATCGGGGGCGCCTTGTAATAAGCGTTGTCCGGCCACTACCCGCCTACCCATATCAGCGTAAATAGACTCGCCCAAGTAAGGGGTAAGAACTGATTTTTGGGCTTCTTTATATTGCAAAAATAAGGCGTCATTTTCACTATCGCCTTCAAAATACATCACCATACAATTAGTCCCAACACTACCAACACCCACTACCTTGCGAGCAAAATCTTTTAATGAATAGCGCTGAAATAAAATCTTCCTATCAGCCAGCAGACTACTCGAATAATTTAAGAGCGCCTTATCAATTAGATTGATTAAAGGTATGCCATGCGTCTTTTTATCAAAATGCTCAATCAGCGGTGGATGATTAATTAACTTTCGATCCTTACCCACCAATGTGGTGAGTTTTTCTAGAATCTGCACATTACCCTGAGCCTTAGTTAACTTCAGATAGGCATTGAGCTTTTTTTGATGCGACTTACTAAAGTACTTGCGCACATCCTTTTCGCCAATAAATTGCTGCGCTAGATCAAGGTAGGGCATTTGTGCATATCGCGCCATCTGCGCTTGATATTCCCCGCTAATCTGCTGGACTAGAAGCTTGCAGGTCTTCTCATCACCACCAATGCTTCTACAGGCAATAATCGCGCTGGCCACCAAACGCTTCATGTCCCACTCCCAGCTTCCTGGCAATGTTTCATCAAAATCATTGATTCCAAAAACCAGATGATGCTCGGCGGTTCCAAAAAAACCAAAGTTGGAAACGTGCATATCTCCACAAAGTTGCACAGTGATATTAGTAGTTGGTTGATTGGCTAAATCCTGCGCCATGATTGCAGCGCCACCACGATAAAAGGTATATGGTGACTGCAGCATGCGCTCGTAACGGATTGGCATTAAAGCGGTAATCCGAGATTGAGCTTGACGCTCCAAAATGGTAATGGGGTCGATGCGATGTTTTGGGGGTGTATACACTCCTTGGGCATCCAAGCTGACTACTTTGCGCAGTGCCCTACCATCTTGCATCCGCTTTTTGATACTGGGGCGGGGATCTTTAAAAGACTCTACGGAGTGCAAAACAGCAAATTTTTTATCTTTTAAATGAGGCTTTACAGCAGCAAGAGTTGCATTCTTTTTTTGAGGCATTACCACTCCATAGGGAAATCTTTTTCCCTATACTACAACGGGTAAGCTTAGCTAAACTTAAATCCCTCATGGATATGATGAAGATGCGTCTTCAGCTCTAAATGATCAAGCTTATCGACCGGCAAATCGAGTAATAATTCAATTCGATTGCGCAGACCCATTTCTACGGCCTTAAAAGCAGCTAACCGATCTTCCTCGCTACCTTGAACTGCTGCCGGATCAGGTAGACCCCAATGTGCAGTAGCAGGATGGCCAAGCCAATATGGACACTCTTCTCCAGCAGCTGAATCACAAAGAGTAATAATAAAGTCCATATGAGGAGCCCCTCTCTACCTAACTCATCCCAACTTTTACTACGCACCAATTCAAGTGGATAGCCCATTTGCTCAATTAATTTGAGCGCAATCGGATTAACAACGCCCGTCGGCTTTGAGCCTGCGGAAAATCCAATAAATCGACCATGACTTAGGGTGGTTGCAAGCGCTTCAGCAAGAATAGATCTTGCTGAATTTCCGGTGCACAAGAAGAGAATATTGTAGGTAGCGCTCATTCAATAAGATGGGTAAAAAGTTAAATGATTTCATCTAACTTTAAAGCAAATTTAGTATCAACCAAAAAAGATTTTTCTTGGCGATTTTTGGCCCACCCTTTCGACTGAACAAATTGCTCTTTTAAATCTGGCGCAGGTGATCTTAACTTGAGGGCTGCCTTCTCCAAAAGATCAACCCAGTCTTTTTTTAGAGGGGTATTCATCCATCTCTCCTTGAACTCATCAGTTAGTCGGATGATTAGATGCTACTGGGCGTTTATTTCAGTTTGATTAATAACGGAAATAAAAAGAAAAAAGCCCAGCAAAGTGGGCTTAAAAAGGAAGAGCGCTTTATCTTGATCAGTGCATGACTGATGAACCTAATATAGTCATCAAACATGACAATTTAATTACTTGTCCCATGCTCGAATTCTTTAATACGTCATTTGTAGGTGCTATTTTGGTAAATGAAGATAATCCTAGATATGAATACCAGACTTCACTACGCCCTAATCTCCCTGGCCATCATCCCCGGCTATAGTCTGGCCTTTGAACCCTTGAACACCGATGATGCAGGAACAGTAAAAAAGGATGGGAATCAAGTTGAGATCTATTCATTTACCACTAACCAGCATGACAGTAACGCATTAAACGTGGTTGATTTACCCATCCCCGGTCAAGATTATGTGGACACTCAATATGCACATGCTTTTCCAGTGACCTACACAAGGGGTGTTAGCGATAACTTAGAGGCTTCAATCGGTAGCGCGGTATATGCTCAGCCAAAGGGGGCATTCTCCCCAATCTCCAATACGGCTGTGGCAATGAAATGGCGCTTCGCAGAAAGTGAGGATGGCAACTGGGCATTAGCAATTAAACCAAGCGTTCGTTTGCCAAGCACACCATCACAGCAAGTGGCTGGCTTAGGCTATAGCGCCCTCAATTATGGTGCCACCCTTATTGGGTCAGTCTATTGGAATGCAGTGGAAATTCACACTAATGCAGCCTATGCAAAAGCAAGCTACAACACGAATTACCCTACCGGTCAGAATACAGATCCCAACAGAACCAACATCCTGTTTTTTTCAATTGCACCAGTCTGGACTGTCAGTCCAGGAATTCGTTTAGCGCTGGATATGGGTCTCACTACTAATCCACCCACTACAGAACAATACTTAAGTAATTACGGTCTAGTAGCGGCCATTTTTTCTCCAATAGAAGCAATTGATATTGGCTTATCCTATATGCGTAGTGCAGCTAATTTTGGCATTGTGACTTCTGGATCAGGAGCCAATACCACTCGAACAGAAGTTGGCGTTACATGGAGATTTTAGATGAACACACGATTCTATCAACGTACTGCGGGAGGGATTCTTCTCCTTTGCTGTATTTTTTTCAATTCAGTTCATGCGCAATCGTTTCGCTTTGTCGCATTAGGAGACATGCCCTATACATTGCCTGGTGATTTTGTTCGATACGAGCGTTTGATTGGAAAAATTAATTCTGAAAATCCATCATTTAGTATTTTTGTTGGCGATACAAAATCAGGCTCCACCCCCTGCTCTGACGAATATGTCCAGAAGATCTCAAATTACTTCAATACCTTTCAAAAACCATTGATATACAGCATTGGTGATAATGAGTGGACCGACTGTCACCGACCTCAAGCGGGCTCTTATGACCCCATAGAGCGCTTAGATTACATTCGCTCCCATCAATTTTCTAATAAGCTGAGTTTTGGCAAACAAAAGTTGGTATTAACACGTCAAGGTGATGTGATGCCTGCATTTACTACTTTTGTTGAAAACTCCCTTTGGGTGAAAAACGATTTTTTGTTTGTTAGCTTACATTTACCAGGCTCAAACAATAATTTCGGTCGCAATGCAAGCTCCGATGAAGAATATAAAAAACGGAATGCTGCGAATCTTGCCTGGATTGAATATGCCTTCGACCAAGCACAACAGAAAAAATATGTAGGCATTATTTTTGCATTTCAGGCGGATATGTTTTATTCCCCAGATCAAGCAACCAGTCAAAGTAGCGGTTACCGTGACACTCTTGAGCTCTTCAGCAGTCTAGCGGGCAGCACTAACTTGCCCATCCTGCTGATTCATGGCGATAGTCATCGCTTGAAAATTGACCAGCCACTGTTTAATAATCAAAAACGAACCCTGGAGAATGTATATCGCCTTGAGGTGATGGGATCAGATCAAGTTCAAGCTGTAGAAATTGAGATAAACCCCAAGGAAGCAAATCCCTATGGATTCCATCCGCTGCTGATTAAAGAGAATATTCAGGCAGATTAAACACATTCAAGTGCCTATCCGCTTGTAACGGTATCCACCTGGGATACACTGAGAGCATCCATCAGGAATTATTCTCACCGGGATCTAAGATGCAAAACTGGGACATTTATTCGACCATTGGGCTTAGGCTAGGCTGCGCCCTGATTGCCGGGATTATTCTCGGGGTAAATCGCTGGCTGCATCATAAGTCCGCAGGAATCCGTACCCACTCCCTAGTTGCCATAGGATCAGCCACTGCAGTATTGTTGATTGCCCAATTAGCGCATGATGATGCGCAATCTGTTAGCCGCGTTCTACAAGGCCTCATTACTGGATTGGGCTTTTTGGGTGCAGGCGTTATTATCCGGGAGCGAAATTCACAGCGGATTCATGGTTTAACAACGGCGGCAAGCCTGTGGGCCTGCGCTTTGATTGGGGCGTCCTTTGGAGCTGGTCAATACATTTTAGGGGGCCTTTCGGTGGGCGCTATTTTGATCACCCTCCTGATCGGTGGGCCACTAGAACGTTTGGCAACCAGGCTTTCAGGCATCCATCAGGGATCAGAAATCCCACCCACTAATCAGGATAGTTAAGTATCAAAACCTCAAAAAAGGGGTTTTGTCATATTAGTTTGGTAGGATTCGCGGTATTGATACTTTTACAAGCTAAGTCATGAGCAAATACGATTACGAAGACGCTGTAAAGCAACTACAAGAATCTGGGTCTATCAGTCTAGAGGACTTCAAAAAATTAGCCTACGATGATCTTAATGAGCTGCTTGAAGAGATCAAAGTCTGGTGCTTATATGCTAATGGCGCAGCAGATAAGCTGCCTAAAGAATCCAAAAAGAAGAAAAAGAAAAAGAAAAAAGATTAANTACTGAGCTANTTTAGCTNTTCAGNAACCCGNTCTTTTGGGAAGCGAATCGCAAAAGTACTACCCTTCCCAGGCGTGCTTTCAATATGAAGTTGGGCTTGATGGCGACTGGCAATGTGNTTCACAATCGCCAAGCCTAANCCAGTCCCCCCGGTATCTCTTGACCTACTNCGATCCACCCTATAGAAACGNTCTGTAAGACGTGACAGATGTTCTGNGGCAATTCCAGGGCCTGANTCCGTAACCGAGAACTCNCCTTGCCCTTGATCATCNACCNGCCATTTGACGTTGATCGAGCCCACATCTGGGGTATAGCGGATAGCGTTTGAGACTAAGTTGCTAAACGCTGATAACAACTCACGNTCATCTCCAACCAAATTCATAGATGATTTAGTTTCAAAATGAAATGCATGCCTACCTTGCGATAGCGCCTCAGCATCATTCTTCAGCAAGGCCATGAGAGTTTGTGCTTGAACGACATTCATTGGCGCTGGCAAGGTATTTGCTTCTAAGTTAGCCAAAGTCAATAGGTCTTCTACCAAGCTCTTCATGCGCTTAGCTTGAGCCATCATCATTTCAAAATACTGATCTTGCTGTGCCTTCTCCAAATTGAGAGATTGCACTGTTTCAAGAAAACCCATCAATACCGTAATTGGAGTTCTCATTTCATGGGATACATTAGCCACAAAGTCGCGGCGCATCGCATCCGCTTTTTGTAAGTCTGTGACGTCTTGAATCAGCAGTAAATGTCTTTTTTCGCCAAAGGGAAAGGCCTGTAGCATCAGACTCAGACTGCCATTCACGCCCATACGCTCCAGTAATAGGGGCTCGTCAAATTCACGCTTGGCCAAATATTGCACAAACTCTGGCCTACGAATTAAGAAGTTAATTCGTTGCATCACATCCCGCTTGAAAATCAAACCAAAGAACCGCTCAGAAATCGAATTACACCATTCAATTTGATCTTGATCATCAAGCATCACAATGCCGTTCGGTGAAGCCTGAAAAGCTTCGATAAAGCGCTCGTGCTGTTTTTCAATTGTCCGAATTTGCCGCTTTAAGTTTGAGACCAAACGTTGCAGACGAAAAAACACCTCCTCCCAAAACCCGCTGGGTAGAGGCATATTTTCAATGTTGTTATCCAATGCGTAGGCTCTCAAGCGCGCCAAATTGACGTAGGAGTAGACCAGTGGCACCGCCAAAATAGTCAGACTTGAGCAAATTGCCCAACTAGCACCAAAATTAGGAAGGGTGACAGAGGCAACTACAAGGGCCAGACAAATAATTAGAAAAAAACGGGTTAAGGCAGAGAGCATGCAGCAATCTTAGAGCATCTGGGTAAAACAGTAGAAAAAACCGGTATGAAGGGCCAGATTAGGTATGGGTTGGGGTTTTGGTAATGCGATAGCCACTGCCCCGGACCGTTTCAATAAATCGATCGCAATCGACGGGTGCCAAAGCAGCTCTTAAACGCTTGATATGGACGTCTACAGTACGCTCCTCAATATAAACCTCGCTACCCCATACTTGATCTAATAAATTGGTTCTAGAGTGCACGCGCTCTGGATTGGACATCAAAAACTGCAATAGGCGGTATTCGGTTGGCCCTAATGGAATAATCTTGGGCTCTTCGTTTGGCCATACGGCAGTGGCGCGGTGAGAAACTGGATCTAAGCGTATCGGACCTACAGCCAGCGGGCCCGACTCCTGAGATGGGGTTTGACGGCGCAATAAAGCATTTACACGAGCCACCAACTCTTTGGGGGAGAAAGGTTTGGTTACGTAATCATCTGCACCAGAATCAAGGCCAAGCACCTTATCTGCCTCTTCACTCTTGGCCGTGAGCATCAAAATTGGCAAAGAACGGGTGCGCTCATTAGCACGCAACTCCTTGGCAAACTGAACACCTGATTTACCAGGCAACATCCAATCCAAAATCACTAGGCTGGGCAATTGCTCGCGCATACTAACCAATGCAATCTCAGTTTGCATGGCCTTTTCCACCTCAAATCCAGCATGAGATAAGTTGATGGCGATTAGCTCCGCAATGGAGGGCTCATCTTCAACAATTAATATGCGATGAGTCATCGGTTAGCTCAATTAAGTAATCAGTTAAATCTTATTGGCTTCGCGCACCAAATCCGCATGCGGAATATGACGCACATCAGAACCCTTAACAATATAGATCACGAACTCAGCAATATTTTTAGCATGGTCACCAATACGCTCAATTGCCTTTGCTATTGTCAACATATCCAATCCAATAGAAATCAAATGCGGATCTTCCGACATATAGGTAATCAGTTTGCGTACAAAACCGCGGAATTCTTCATCAATTTGGCGGTCTTCTTCAACCACTTCTGCCGCCGCAATGGTATCTAGGCGCGCAAAAGCATCCAAGCTTCTGCGCAATAAAGAAATGGCCATTTGACCCGATAAACGAATCTCTGCAACGTTGATGTTATGCATTGCACCAGCTTCAATCAAACGCTTGGTTCGTTTAGCGACGCGCTCTGCCTCATCGCCTGCGCGCTCAAGATTGGTAATGGCTTTAGATACCGCCATTACTAAACGCAAATCACGAGAAACGGGTTGGCGACGTGCAATCACTTCAGTGCAGAGCATGTCGATTTGGATTTCCATATCATTTACTAGCTTCTCGTTCTCAATCACGATGTTGCAAGTATCGATATCCATCTGCGTAAAGGCACGCATAGCGGTTGCTATTTGGGACTCTACCAAGCCGCCCATTTCTAGCAAGCGGCTAGACAAGGCGTTTAAGTCAGCGTCAAATTGGGATGATAGGTGTTTATCTGGCATTACTGTCTCCAATTAACCGAAGCGGCCGGTAATATAGTCTTCTGTTTCTTTGCGCTGAGGCTTAATGAAAATTTCATCTGTTTTGCCGTATTCAATCAAGCTGCCCAAGTACATATAGGCAGTGTAATCGGATACGCGCGCAGCCTGCTGCATATTATGAGTAACGATGGCAATCGTGTACTCATGCTTGAGCTCATTAATAAGCTCTTCGATTTTTCCAGTTGAAATCGGATCCAATGCAGAAGTCGGCTCATCGAGCAAAATCACTGATGGCTTGACCGCTACGCCACGAGCAATACAAAGACGCTGTTGCTGGCCACCTGAGAGCGATAAACCACTTTGATTCAACTTGTCTTTAGCCTCAGTCCAAAGAGCCGCTTTATTCAAGGCCCACTCTACGCGCTCATCCATCTCTGAGCGAGAAAGCTTTTCATATAAGCGCACACCAAATGCAATGTTTTCATAAATAGACATTGGGAATGGAGTTGGCTTCTGGAAAACCATCCCAATTCGGGAACGCAATAAATTGAGGTCCTGACCCTGCTCTAGGATATTTTGACCATAGAAGTTGATTTCGCCTTCAGCGCGCTGACCTGGATACAGGTCATACATCCGATTGAGGGTTCTGAGCAAAGTAGATTTACCGCAACCCGAGGGTCCAATAAAGGCAGTTACCTTGCCTTCCTCAATATTTAAATTAATGTTCTTTAGACCCTGAAAGGAGCCATAAAAGAAATTCAAATCACGCACTTCTAATGCATTACGAATTTCTGATTGTGGTTGCTGATTATTTTCCACGTTCACACTACCCCCAAGACGGTCGATCTGATTTAAATCAAAATTAGTTTTCATATTACTCATCCCTGCACCTTCTCACGAAAGACTACTCGCGCCAAGATGTTGAGCCCTAAAACAGCAAAAGTGATTAGGAGTGAGCCACCCCATGCAAGGCTGACCCAGTTATCGTATGGGCTCATTGCAAATTGGAATATCACTACTGGCAAATTGGCCATCGGTGCATTCATATTTGTAGAGAAGAACTGATTGCTTAAAGCAGTAAAGAGTAATGGTGCAGTTTCGCCACTGACGCGTGCCAAAGCCAGCAATATACCGGTCATGATGCCGCTTTGTGCTGCGCGCAAAGTGATCATGAAGGCCACCTTCCACTTAGGTGCACCAAGAGCATAAGCAGCCTCGCGTAAACTGCCTGGCACTAGTCGCAACATATTTTCAGTAGTGCGAACTACCACTGGGACTGCAATTAAGGCCAAGGCAATCGTGCCAGCCCAGCCCGAGAAGTGTTTTACTTGAGCGACCACTAAAGCGTAAACAAACAAGCCAATCACAATAGATGGGGCCGACAACATAATGTCAGTTACGAAACGAGTAACTGATGCAACCTTACTGCGATCACCGTACTCCGATAAATACAGACCAGCCAACACTCCCACGGGGGTGCTAATCAGGGTACAGCTCACAATTAGCATTAAGCTGCCAACAATGGCATTGGCTAGGCCACCACCCTCAGATCCAGGCGCTGGAGTGCTCTGTGTAAATAAATTCAGGTCAATTGCAGAAAAACCTTTAATAAACAGCACTGCCAGAATCCAGATTAAAAAGACCATGCCCAATACCATGGCGAACATGGAAAGCGCTAAACCAATTTTATTGGCGCGCTTGCGACGTGCAAAAACTGCTTTATCGATATTGATTACTTGACTCATGATTTCAATCCTTGGCTTTTCTCCATGCGAATCAACATCCATTTAGCTAGCGCTAACACCACGAAAGTAATAAAGAACAGAGCTAAACCAAGGGCGAACAATGAAGAGAAATGCAAGCCCGCTTCAGCCTCACCGAATTGGTTGGCCAAAGTAGAAGCAATGGAGCTGCCAGGAGCAAATAGTGAGGGAGAGATTCGTCTTGCATTACCAATTACAAAAGTCACGGCCATGGTTTCCCCGAGCGCCCTGCCCACCCCAACATCACACCACCGATGACACCTGCCTTGGTATAGGGTAGAACGATTCTGCGGACCACCTCCCAAGTAGTACAACCAATGCCATAAGCGGATTCTTTTAATACCGGTGGCACGATCTCAAATACATCGCGCATCACGGAGGCAATGAAAGGCAGAATCATCATTGCCAAAATCAAACCGGCACACAACATGCCAATACCATTCGTTGGGCCAGAAAACAGAATACCAATCAATGGAATCTTACCTAAGGTAGCTTGCAGCGCCGGCTCAATATAGTCACCAAAAATTGGCGCAAAAATAAATAAGCCGAACATGCCATAAATAATCGATGGCACTGCAGCCAAGAGTTCAATTGCAATCCCCAAAGGACGCTTTAGGCTGGAATGGCAGATTTCTGTCAAGAAAACTGCAATACCAAAACTCAGAGGCACAGCAATCAATAAAGCAATCAAAGATGAAACTAATGTACCGTAAATCGCAATCAAGCCGCCAAACTGGCCGCCGATAATATCCCACTCATCGCTAAAGAAAAATCCAATGCCAAACTCACTTAAAGCGGGCCATGCATTGATAAATAGGGAAATGATGATTCCCATCAAAGCAAACAATACAGTCAAAGAAAAAAACTGCGTTGTCCTATGGAACAAGAAGTCTTGGATTCGTTGAATTCGGGCAATTTTGACTGCTTTGGCCGAGGGCAAACCCGCTGAAAAAGAAGATTCCATTATGTCTTTAAAGGTATCTGTTAAGCAAAATGGCCCCAATGTGTATTGGGGCCTTCTGCGATTAATCTAAGAATTACTTAACCTGAACTTGTGACCAAACATTCTTACGAATGAAGTTGGTAGTTGCATCAGGCATTGGCACATAGTCCAAATCTGCAGCCATTTGCTTACCATTGGTAAATCCATAGTCAAAGAACTTCAACACTTCAGCAGCTGAGTTTTTGTTCTCTGGCTTTTTGTACAACACTACAAAAGTTGCACCAGTGATTGGCCAAGCACCAGCACCGGGAGCATTAGTGATGAAAGTTTCCATACCTGGGAACTTAGACCAATCTGTACCAGCAGAAGCGGCAGCGAAAGATGCGGCGTTTGGAGAAACAAACTTGTCAGCAGCGTTTCTCATCTGAGTCACACTCATGTTGTTTTTCTTAGCATAAGCAAATTCAACGTAACCGATTGAGTTCTTAATCCGAGAAACGTTAGCCGCAACACCTTCATTCCCTTTGCCGCTAACTGTAGAGGCTGCAGGCCATTTCACCGCTGCACCAAAACCGACTTTTTCTTTCCAGCCAGCATTAACTTTGGTGAGGTAATTTGTAAAGATTGCAGTAGTTCCTGAACCATCAGCACGAGTTACCACTGTGATATCGCCAGCAGGAATTGTCAAACCTGGGTTCAACAACGCAATACGCTTGTCGTTCCAGTTGGTAATTGTGCCCAAGAAAATATCCGAGAGAACATCGCTAGACAATTTCAATTGGCCTGGCTTGATGCCTTCAATATTTACAACAGGAACTACGCCACCAATAATGGCAGGGAACTGAACCATGCCACCCGCCTCAAGCTCTTCAAAACTCATTGGGGCATCGGTTGCACCGAAGTCTACTGTCTTGGCTTTGATTTGTTTAATGCCACCACCAGAACCAATCGATTGATAGTTCAAGCTGTTGCCTGTTTTTGCCTTATATGCCTCAGCCCATTTGGCTAAAACTGGGTAGATGAAGGAAGAGCCTGCGCCAGTCATCTCAGCAGCAAATGCAGAGGTGCTCATGGCTACTGCAACTGCACCCGCAACTAGGGCTTTTTTGAAAACAAGTTTCATGGTGTTGTCCTTAAAGGTATAACAAAAGAATGCAATACCGAGACGATACGTATGGTGTGTGACCGTTTTATGACAACATCCAGTTTATGGAAAATAAACCTTTAAATACAAATACTTAGGTTTTATAGAGTGGGTACTAAGTGAGCAATACTTTTGGCAGCACTCATGGCGACATCGCTATCGGCTGTCTCCACCATGACCCGTAAAACAGGCTCTGTTCCAGAGGCGCGTATTAAGACCCTACCCCTACCTTTGAGGTCTGCCTCCACTCGAGCGATTTGTTGAATAAGGGCTTGGTCACCCTTCCAGTCATATCCCGACTTAAATTTGACGTTCAAGAGGACCTGAGGGAAGAGGCTGACCGAATCCAGGAGTTCGACTAAGGTCTTCTTTTGCTGACTCATGGCGGCCAGCACCTGCAAGGCAGCAATCGTGCCATCTCCAGTGGAATGCTGATCTAAGCAAAGCAAGTGCCCAGATCCTTCCCCACCAATCAGCCAGTTCTTTTGCTTGAGCAACTCAAGAACGTAGCGATCGCCGACATTAGCGCGCTCAAAACCGATTCCCAAGCCTTTGATTGCATTCTCAACGGCTAAGTTGGTCATTAAGGTTCCAACCACCCCACCCAGCTCAAAACCGCGCTCAAGACGATCTTTCGCAAGCACGTAGAGCAATTCATCGCCATTAAAGAGTCTGCCGGAGGCATCTACCATTTGCAGTCGATCGGCGTCACCATCTAAGGCGATACCCAAATCAGCACCCACCTCTTTTACCTTAGCAATCAAAGCTGCAGGTGCAGTAGCGCCAAAGCCATCATTAATATTGCGGCCATCTGGGCTAATACCAATCGAGATCACTTCAGCGCCAAGCTCATGAAATACATGTGGGGCTGTGTGATATGCGGCGCCATTGGCGCAATCAACCACCAATTTCAATCCTTTGAGATTCAAGTCCCCCGGAAAGGTAGATTTACAAAACTCAATGTAACGACCGGCAGCATCATCCAAACGAAAAGCCTTACCCAATTCTTCTGAGTTAACACAACCCATGGGTTTGTTTAACTCTTCCTCAATGGCAAGCTCAAGAGCATCAGATAATTTATCGCCTTTAGCTGAGAAAAATTTAATCCCGTTATCTTGATAAGGGTTATGCGAAGCCGAAATGACCACACCAGCAGATAGACGTAATGCTTTAGTTAGGTAGGCCACTCCAGGGGTTGGCATTGGACCGCACAACATCACATCCATACCCGCAGCAGCAAAACCGGCCTCTAGTGCAGCCTCTAGCAAGTAGCCCGAAACACGGGTATCTTTACCAATCAATACTTTGCTACGTTGACCGGGTTTAGCATCTTTGCTCAATACTTTTCCAGCGGCATAGCCAAGGCGCATGATGAACTCAGGAACAATCGGAAATTGCCCCACTTCGCCGCGAATGCCGTCAGTACCAAAGTATTGTTTTTTCATGGATTTGATTATAAAACTGACTATTACTGGATCGCTTCCCAGAGCTTTAAGGCGTCGACGGTTTGGGGAACATCATGCACCCGCACTATCTTTGCCCCACGATCTGCAGCCAAAACAGCTGCAGCAATACTCGCAGGAATGCGTTCATTGGTCTGACGACCAGTAACTTTGCCCAACATCGATTTTCGAGAAATGCCTGCCAAGGCGGGATAGCCCAAATTGGAGAACGCCTCAAACTGCGCCAGCATAGCTAAGTTATGCTCCAAGCTTTTACCAAAACCAAAACCTGGATCAATCGCAATACGATTTGCATCAATACCGGTTGTCACCAATTGTTCTGCACGCTCACTTAGAAATGCTGCAACCTCAGACACCACATCTTGATACTCAGGATTAAATTGCATCGTAAGTGGGTCGCGTTGCATATGCATGAGGATCACACCACAATTTGGATTTTCAGCAACAGCCTCCAATGCACCCTCTTGCCTAAGCGCCCAAATATCATTGACACAATCCACGCCTGCAAGCAAGGCTTGGCGCATCGTCTCAGCCTTATAAGTATCAATCGATAAAGCTACACCACAATCTTTAAGAGCCTCTATTACTGGGAGTACGCGATCGAGTTCTTCTTGCAAGGAAACGGGCTGGGCACCAGGACGAGTAGATTCACCACCAATGTCGATGATGTCCACCTCGTTTTCTATCATCAGGGCAGCTTGAGCAATAGCATCTTGCGGTGTTCTGAACTGACCACCATCTGAAAAAGAATCAGGGGTAGCATTGAGAATGCCCATCACCAAAGGCTTAGTCTGTTTCTCAAAGTCAAAAAGAAAACGCCCGCAACACCATGTCGCGGGCGAGAGATCTTTACTCATCAGCACTTAAGCGGTAGCGGGAGCATTACCAGGCGCTGCATCTGGCGCACCACCCGCAGAATTACCGAAAGTAGTTGCAGCTGGTGGTAATGGTGCACGCGGTGGGCGACCTTCCATAATGTCATTGATCTGATCGGCATCAATGGTTTCCCACTCCATTAAGGCCACAACCATGGCCTCAACCTTATCGCGATTTTGCTCAAGAATCGATTTAGCCAATGCATACTGACTATCAATCAAAGAACGGATCTCTGCGTCAACTTTTTGTTGAGTCAATTCTGAAACAGTCTTGGTACTATTGCGACCAAAGATGCTTTCCGACTCAGTATCAACATAAACCATTGTTCCTAAGCTATCACTCATACCGTAGCGAGTCACCATATCGCGCGCCATCTTGGTAGCACGCTCAAAATCATTAGATGCACCAGTGCTCATGGAATGCAAGAAGACCTCTTCGGCAGCACGGCCACCAAACAAAATAGCCAACTCCTCCAACATGCGATCCTTGTAGAGATTGACACGATCAAACTCAGGCAATTGCCAAGTAACACCCAGCGCCATACCGCGAGGCATGATCGTTACTTTATGCACTGGGTCTGCCTTGGGTAAAACCTTGGCAACCACTGCGTGACCAGACTCGTGATACGCCGTATTGCGGCGCTCCTCTTCGCGCATCACAGCCGATTTGCGCTCTGGACCCATGTAAATCTTGTCTTTAGCGTCTTCAAAATCTTTCATGTCAACCGCGCGCTTATTGCGACGAGCGGCAAACAAAGCAGATTCATTCACTAGATTAGCCAAGTCCGCACCGGAGAAACCTGGAGTGCCACGTGCTAATACCGCTGCATCCACGTCAGGACTAATTGGAACCTTACGCATATGCACTTGCAAAATTTGCTCACGACCACGAATGTCTGGCAAACCAACATGCACTTGACGGTCAAAACGACCTGGGCGTAATAAAGCCTTATCCAAAACATCTGAACGGTTGGTAGCGGCAACCACAATCACACCACTATTACTTTCAAAACCATCCATCTCAACGAGCATCTGATTGAGTGTTTGCTCACGCTCATCATTACCGCCACCCATACCGGCGCCACGATGACGACCAACCGCATCAATCTCGTCAATAAAAATAATACAAGGGGAGTTTTTCTTGGCGTTCTCAAACATATCGCGCACACGCGATGCACCAACACCCACGAACATCTCGACAAAGTCTGAACCAGAAATAGAGAAGAAAGGTACCTTAGCTTCACCAGCAATCGCGCGCGCCAACAAGGTCTTACCGGTACCCGGCGGACCCACTAGTAAAACGCCATGCGGAATGCGTCCGCCAAGCTTCTGAAACTTTTGCGGGTCTTTTAAGAAGTCAACCAATTCAGAGACTTCTTCTTTTGCCTCATCGCAACCAGCAACATCCGCAAATGTCACGGTGTTACTGTTCTCATCAATCAGGCGTGCTTTAGATTTACCAAAGGAGAATGCGCCGCCTTTGCCGCCACCCTGCATCTGACGCATCATGAAGAACCAGAAACCAATAATTAATAAAGTAGGTCCAAGGTAGTACAGAGCAGAAACCAACATATTAGGCTCATCCTCTGCCTTTCCAGTTACCTGAACTCCATACTTCATCAAGTCCCCGACCATCCAAATATCACCTGGAGAAATGATGGAGTACTTAGCGCCATCAGCAGGTGTTACTTGTAATGTGCGACCTTGCACGTCTACTCGCTTGACTTTGCCAGCTTTGGCATCATCCATGAATTGAGAATAGTGACCTGATTCTGATCCTTCGGCTTATCAAACTGCTTAAAAACCGTAAAGAGCACCAGGCCCACAATGAGCCACACACCAATTTTTTGGAACATATTGCTGTTCAAACCGAGACCTTTGCCGGATTAATCCGGGAGTAAAAGCTTATCTATAGCTAAGTATTTGATTCTACTACTAGGCTTTTTCAAGGCCTAATGGCATATATATTTAATAAACCCTTGTATTTGGGGGGTTATTGACTGTTTTTAAGGGGTTTCAAGTTCCGTCCCAAGAGAAAAATTTCTGATGAACGCGCTCTGGAGGCCTTAGGCTTTTTGGAGGTGACATTCTTAAAGACCTTCTTAAAAGACTCCACAATTTGGCTATAGCCGCTGCCATTGAAACATTTGATCAACAAAGCACCCTCGGGCTTTAAATGGGCCAATGCAAAATCCAGCGCAATTTCAGCCAAGAAAGCCATACGGGCAGCATCCGCTACGCCTACTCCGGAAAGGTTTGGAGCCATATCAGAAAGGACTAGATCTACCTTCCCATCAGCATCCCGAGGCAACAGAGCCTCAAGAGCCTGCAAACCTTCATCTTCCCGGAAATCACCTTGGATAAAGCTCACATCCGCAATATCTTCCATCGGCAAAATATCGATTGCAATGATGATGCCATCGGGTTTACCGGATTCTATTTTGGGATTGCCTTTACCAAGCTCCGTTAAGCGATTGCGAGCGTACTGACACCAGCTACCCGGAGCGCTCCCCAAGTCAACCACCGTCATGCCCGCCTTGATCAAATGCTCTTGCTCATCGATCTCGCTCAGCTTGTAAACCGCTCTCGCACGATAGCCCTCTTTTTGAGCCATCTTGACGTAAGGATCTTGCAGATGATCCTGCAACCAACTTTTATTAAATTTATTCTTTGCCACAACACTTACCCACTTTCGAGGTCTATTTTCCTTGTTTCTGCGCCTTTAGGCAAAAAGAATCGACCTAAAACAGCCTAAATTGGCGATTGCTGCCTTATTTAAGGCTTTTAATGCTCTATCATCGAGGCCATGACTGCACTTACTATTACCCCTGCCCAGCGTAAAGCCCTCAAAGGCGAAGCGCATGATCTAGATCCGGTTGTCATGGTTGGTGGCGACGGCCTCACTCCAGCAGTAATTAAAGAAGCTAAATCTGCTATTGGACACCATGGACTCATCAAGGTTCGCGTTTTTGGAGATGACCGTGAAGCTCGCATTGCCATCTATGAAGAGCTCTGCGACAAGCTAGATGCAGCACCAGTTCAGCACATTGGCAAATTACTGGTGCTCTGGAGACCAAAAGATGTTGTTGATGCCGCCCTCCTTAATTTAGGCAGATCTAGCAAGCAATCTAAGAAGACCTTGCAAGCGCCTCGCACTAAGCGTCAACCAAATCGTGCAGCCCCTAAAGCGGGTGTACGTACTAGCTCATCAGAGCGTTCAGATCGCCGCTCAGCTTCAAATAAATCTCCCTTTGAAAGAGCTGCTGCTGTAAAGACTGCTGCTCCTAAGAAGCGGACATTACGTGCAGATGCCGCTGAATCCAAAATTGGTTGGTCCTCTCCAGGCTACCGCAAAGCAGTGGCCGCTCCTGCCCCAATCAAAAAACGTAAGGTACGTATGAGCAGCACCAAGAAGAAGTCTCTTGGTTCATAAAACGAATTCGCTCTAAAACAAAAACGCCGTTGATCGGCGTTTTTTATTTTCTACTCTCGACCGCTTATTGGGGTTGAGATTTAGTGGAACGCCAAATCAGGAAAAGCCCCAAGATGCTTTGTGCAATAAATAAGATGCTCGAGATTTTGTGCAAACGAGTGAAGAGATCAGCCCATGCAGATTCCATGATGGACATTCCAATGCCAATCGCTTCATCGCGCAATGAATCCATCCAAGGGATAATGATATAGGCCTCGGCAAATGCGCAAGCCAACATCACCAACAATGCCCAGCGAGTCAGGCGAAATGCATTTAAGCCACGACTCACCAGAAGATTGGCCAAAATCATCAAGATCACACTCAGACTCACGCTGCCAATAGCTAACACCTTGAAAATATGGCCAGCAACAACACCAGCAACTTGACGATCACCCAATGTTGAAAATATGACTGGGGCTACTAAAAACCCAACTGCAATCAAAGCCCCAATCCATAAGCCGGAGACTAAGGTAAAAACCCGTTGCAGATTGTCTGTGTGCAGTAGTTTGCTCATCCAGAAATTAGATATAACGCACCGCTAAGATTTCAACCTCACGACTACCAGCGGGAGCCTGAACAACTACTACGTCGCCCTCTTCTTTACTAATCAATGCGCGTGCAATTGGAGAGCTAATGGAGATTTTGCTACTAGCAATATCAGCCTCATCATCACCAACAATCTGGTAGGTCAATTTAGTACCATCTTCCAGGTCTTCCAAATCCACTGTAGCGCCAAACACAATCCGACCACTTACATCCAAAGCAGCGGGATCAATAATTTGTGCGGCAGATAACTTACCCTCTAACTCCTGAATACGACCTTCGATAAAGCCTTGCTTTTCTTTGGCAGCATCATATTCAGCATTCTCAGAGAGATCGCCTTGTGCACGAGCTTCTGCAATAGCCAAAATCACGGCTGGACGCTCAACGTGCTTGAGGCGGTGCAGCTCTTCTTTCAGAAGTTCTGCGCCGCGCTTAGTAATCGGAATTGTGCTCATGCAACTAACCTAACTTAAATATGCAAATCTTTTTAGAAATTGCGTGTAAAAGTTAATTTTAGATTAATTAAGCGACCGATGTAAGTTTTGTATTGAATAAACTTCGAGCAACTGCTTGTTACCATTTTGCGAAGCCAATAAGCCATCCATTACCGCCCTGGCTGCACTAATCGTGGTGTAGTAAGTTACACCCTGCGCCTGAGCGCTGGTACGAATAGAACGAGAATCAGCAATAGCAGTACGGGTTTCATCTACGGTAGTAAAGACCAAAGAGATCTCGCCATTCTTGATGAGATCAACAATATGCGGACGACCATCTTTCACCTTATTGACAACACGCACTGGCAAACCAGCAGCTTCAATGGCCGCGGCAGTACCCTTAGTCGCAACGATAGGGAAGCCCAATTGGTGTAATAACTTGGCCACTTCAACTGCCTTTGGCTTATCGCTATCTTTTACTGTTAATAAAACAGTACCACTCTCAGGTAACTTGATGCCAGCGCCCAATTGAGATTTAAAGAGTGCCTCACCAAAGGTTTTCCCAACACCCATGACTTCACCAGTAGAACGCATTTCTGGTCCAAGAATTGGATCAATCCCAGGGAATTTATTGAAGGGGAAAACGGCTTCTTTAACCGAGAAGTAAGCAGGCTTCACTTCAGTCTGAATACCCTGCTGTTCAAGAGTTTGCCCAACCATGCAACGTGCAGCGATCTTGGCCAATTGCAAACCAGTGGCCTTAGAGACAAATGGCACTGTACGTGAAGCACGTGGGTTCACCTCAAGTACATAGATAACATCTTTGCCATCAACATTTTGAATAGCAAACTGTACGTTCATCAAGCCAACAACATTAAGGCCTTTGGCCATGGCGGCAGTTTGACGCTTGATCTCTGCAACCGTTTCATCTGAGAGTGAGTATGGCGGCAATGAACATGCTGAATCGCCAGAGTGAACCCCGGCCTGCTCAATATGCTCCATTACCCCGCCGATGAACACATGCTCACCATCGCTAATGCAATCCACATCACACTCAATTGCATCATTTAAAAAACGATCGAGCAGCACTGGTGAGTCATGAGAAACCTTGACAGCTTCACGCATATACCGCTCAAGATCGCGTCCATCATGGACGATTTCCATAGCACGGCCACCCAATACATAGGAAGGACGCACCACCAACGGATAGCCAATTTCATCAGCAAGCTTGAGGGCTTCATCTTCTGCGCGAGCGGTTCGATTTGGCGGCTGACGCAGGTTTAATTCATGCAGTAACTTTTGAAAGCGCTCGCGATCTTCTGCTGCATCAATCATGTCTGGCGATGTACCAATAATTGGCACACCATTTGCCTCGAGATCCAAAGCCAACTTCAATGGAGTCTGTCCACCGTATTGCACGATCACGCCTTTTGGCTTTTCTTTGGCAACAATCTCTAAGACATCCTCCAAGGTCAATGGCTCAAAATACAAGCGATCGGAGGTATCGTAATCAGTTGAGACTGTTTCAGGGTTGCAATTCACCATAATGGTTTCATAACCATCGTCGCGCATTGCCAAAGCAGCATGAACGCAGCAATAGTCAAACTCAATACCTTGACCAATACGGTTAGGACCGCCGCCAAGAACCATGATCTTGTCGCGATTGGTTGGTTGTGATTCGCACTCACCATGCTCAGCTTCATAGGTGGAATACAAATAAGCGGTGTTCGTTGAGAATTCAGCTGCGCAGGTATCTACCCGTTTATAGACTGGCACCACTTTTAAGCGATGGCGTGCAGCACGTACCGAGGAAGCATCTACGCCCAATAGCTTAGCTAGGCGACGATCTGAAAAACCCTTTTGCTTAATAAAGCGCAACTCAGGGGCTGAGAGGCTATCGATCTTGCGTTGCTTTAATTCAGTTTCGATGGTGATGAGTTCTTCGATTTGCTCTAAGAACCAAGGATCTACTTTGGTTTCACTATAAATCTCATCCAAGCCCATACCCATACGGAATGCATCCGCAAGATACCAAATACGATCTGGGCCAGGCTCATTGATTTCAGCAATGATGTCATCTAGGTCGGTAGAAACTTCATCCAAACCATCCACGCCAACTTCCAGGCCACGTAAGGCTTTATGGAAAGATTCTTGGAAAGTGCGGCCAATCGCCATCACTTCACCAACCGATTTCATTTGCGTAGTCAAACGTGAATCTGCTTGTGGGAATTTCTCAAAAGCAAAACGCGGAATCTTCGTAACCACATAATCGATTGAAGGCTCAAATGACGCCGGAGTTGCTCCGCCCGTAATATCGTTCTTTAACTCATCCAGGGTGTAACCCACTGCTAACTTAGCTGCGATCTTTGCAATTGGAAAACCAGTAGCTTTAGATGCCAAGGCAGATGAGCGTGAAACCCGAGGGTTCATCTCAATCACGATCATGCGACCATCCACCGGATTAATCGAAAACTGTACGTTCGAACCGCCCGTATCTACACCAATTTCACGCAAGACTGCAATCGAGGCATTGCGCATCAATTGATATTCTTTGTCAGTCAAAGTTTGTGCTGGGGCTACTGTAATCGAGTCACCGGTGTGTACGCCCATTGGATCTAAGTTTTCAATCGAGCAAACGATAATGCAGTTATCTGCGCGGTCACGCACCACTTCCATCTCGAACTCTTTCCAACCCAACAAAGACTCTTCAATCAACAGTTCGCGGGTTGGAGATAAATCGAGACCACGTTTGCAGATCTCTTCAAATTCTTCGCGGTTATAGGCAATGCCGCCGCCTGATCCACCCATAGTGAATGATGGACGAATCACTACTGGAAAACCGGAGCTACCTGTCTCTTTCTGGATGCGTTGTTGCACCTCGTGCGCCTCATCCATCGAATGCGCAATGCCTGATTTTGCAGAACCTAGACCAATCTTGGTCATGGCATCTTTAAATTTCTGGCGATCTTCTGCTTTATCGATTGCTTCTGGTGAAGCGCCAATGAGCTCGCAACCATATTTTTTAAGTACACCATGACGATGCAAATCTAGCGCACAGTTCAACGCAGTTTGACCGCCCATCGTTGGCAGAATTGCATCTGGTTTTTCAACGGCAATGATGCGCTCTACTACCTCCCATGTAATTGGCTCGATATAAGTAACATCAGCCATCTCTGGGTCAGTCATGATGGTTGCCGGATTACTGTTCACCAAGATGACTTTGTAACCTTCATCACGTAAGGCTTTGCAAGCCTGCGCACCTGAATAGTCAAATTCACAAGCTTGTCCGATCACAATCGGACCGGCACCGATAATTAAAATACTCTTAATGTCGCTACGCTTAGGCATTATTTGCCCTCCTTCTTAGTAGCATTCATCAGCGCCACAAAACGATCAAATAAATAGGCAATATCATGCGGTCCTGGTGATGCTTCAGGATGCCCTTGAAAACACAAAGCCGGCTTGTCTGTCCAAGCAAGGCCTTGCAAAGATCCATCAAATAAGGAAACGTGAGTTACACGTACATTACTCGGCAAGGTGTTGGCGTCCACTGCAAAACCATGATTCTGCGAAGTAATGGCGACGCGCCCAGTATCCAAATCCTTGACGGGATGATTGGCACCATGATGGCCAAACTTCATCTTCAAGGTTTTAGCGCCAGCGGCCAAGCCCATGATTTGATGTCCCAAGCAAATTCCAAAGGTAGGAACACCCTTTTCGATTATTTCTCTAGCGGCAGCAATTGCGTAATCACAAGGACCAGGATCGCCAGGGCCATTTGAGAAGAAGACGCCATCGGGGTTCATCGCCAACACTTCGGCTGCCGAGGTTTGCGCAGGCACTACTGTTAACTCACAACCACGCTCTGCAAGCATGCGCAAAATATTGCGCTTCACACCAAAGTCATAGGCCACCACTTTTTTCAGTGGCTTGCTTTGATCTACAGTCTTGTAGGCAGGTTTTCCATCCGCGCCATGCAATTCCCATTCGGCTTCGCGCCATGGGTACGCAGTTTTAGTGGTAACCACCTTGGCAAGATCAAGGCCAGCCATTCCAGGAAATGCTTTTGCTAGCTCAAGAGCCTGTTTTCCTAGGGCTTGTACATCATCACCCATCTTGCCTGCCACGATGGCGCCTGATTGAGCGCCTTTGTCACGCAGGATGCGGGTGAGCTTACGCGTATCAATGCCAGCAATACCCAGAACACCAGCCTTAGTCAGATAGTTATCTAGACTGCTTTCTGAGCGGAAGTTGGATACGCGTCTAGAAAGGTCTTTCACCACCAAACCTGCCGCATGAATTTGGTCGGATTCAGCATCTTGCGTATTGACACCGACGTTTCCTATGTGTGGATAGGTCAAGGTCACAATTTGACGCGAATAACTTGGATCGGTAATGATTTCTTGATAGCCGGTCAGTGCGGTATTGAAAACCACTTCACCACTGGTATGACCAGCGGCACCAATACTAAAACCAGGGAAAAGAGTGCCGTCGGCTAAGGCCAAGACAGCTGGGGGAAAAGAAGGAAGCAAGGGTGACAAACCATCTCCAGTCCCTGCTCCATCCGACGCTCAACAACCCCAAAAAGACCAACCCAGGACTGTTTGTGCGGGAGGTGAGTGTCTTTAAGCGCTAGGGTAATTAATAAGTTTCGAATGCCCAAATGATACCATTTTTGCCATTCAAAACCCTCGATCCCTAGCGCAAGAGGCCTAGCGGGTGATATGCCTCCTACACTATCAAGCTAAAGGGGGGCTTTTCTTAAGATTTACTTGGATTTTGCTCAATAATCCCTTTAATTTGCGCCAAAACAGCTTGATCTTCCATGGTGCTGATATCGCCCGGATCACGCCCCTCCGCAACAGCTTGCAGGGCCCGACGCACGATCTTGCCTGAGCGGGTCTTCGGCAAGGCATTGACCACATACACGCGACCAGGGCGGGCAATCGCGCCCAACTGACCATCGACGGTTTTCATGCACTCGGCCTCTAGGGTACTGGAATTGGATGAATCTTTTGGAATGACAAAGGCAATTGCGGCCTGCCCTTTCAGCTTGTCTTCAATACCAACAACTGCCACCTCCGAAACATTTGGGTGGCTGGAAATACTTTCTTCAATCTCGCGAGTACCTAAGCGATGGCCGGCCACGTTAATCACGTCATCGGTACGGCCCAAGATAAAGAAGTAACCATCTTCATCCTTAATACCCCAGTCAAAGGTTGAGTAGATTAGCTTACCTGGAATGGTCTCCCAATAAGCACTCACATAACGCTTGTCATCACCCCAAACAGTTTGCATACAGCCAGGTGGCAACGGGCCTTCGATTGCAATCACACCCTTTTGATTTGGGCCTAACTCAGCAGAGGTCGCATCATCAAGCAATTTCATGTTGTAGCCGAACGATGGCACGCCTGGAGAGCCAAATTTATGAGGCATGATTTCCACACCGCGTTGAATAGCGAGCATTGGCCAACCAGTTTCTGTTTGCCAGTAATTATCGACAATGGGTTTATTGATTGCACCATGAATCCATGTTGCCGTTGGCTCATCCAAAGGCTCGCCAGCCAAGAATAAGGCCCGCAGACTGGACAAATCATATTTGGTTAAGAAAGCGGGATCTTGCTTCTTCAATACGCGTACAGCTGTTGGCGCAGAGAACATCACTGACACTTTGTATTTCTCAACAAGCTCCCACCAAATACCCGCATCCGGACGCAATGGTGTGCCTTCATACATGATGGTTGCCATACCGTTAAGTAAGGGACCATAGATGATGTAGCTATGGCCTACTACCCAGCCGATATCGGAGGTAGTAAACATTGTTTCGCCAGGATTGCCGCAAAAGATATGTTTCATGGAAGCGGCCAACGCTACCGCATACCCCCCAGTATCACGCTGCACTCCTTTAGGTTTGCCTGTTGTACCAGAGGTATACAAGATGTACGAGGTATGTGTAGCATCAACCCACTCTATCGGCACAAGCTCATTGAGATGCTTTTGACGTTCAGTCGCGTAATCTAAATCACGTCCAGCAACAGTAGTGAACTCAGTTAAACCGCGATTCACAATCAAGACTTTTTCTGGCTTATAAGTTGCCAGAGATATTGCCTCATCGAGTAAAGGCTTATAAGGAACTGCTTTGCCCCCACGTGCGCCTGCCTCGGCAGTCACAATCAATTTTGGTTTAGCGTCATCAATCCGAGAAGCTAGGCTGTGTGAAGCAAACCCGCCAAATACCACCGAATGAATTGCACCAATCCGAGCGCAAGCCAAAATGGCAAAGCTGGCCTCAGCAATCATGGGCATATAAATCAGAACACGATCACCCTTGCCGATACCGTTGGCCTTATAAATCGCAGCCATCCGATTAACTTCTTCGTAGAGCTCTTTAAATGTGTAGGTTTTTTCTTGATTGGTTTCAGTTGAAACAGCAACTAGAGCAATCTGATCAGGACGATCTTGGAGATGACGATCGACTGCGTTGTAGCAAAGATTTGTTAAGCCTCCTTCAAACCATTTTGCAAATGGTGGCTTGTCGTAGTTCAGAACATGATCAAAAGGTTTTTCCCAATGAATCAGTTTGGCCTGCTCGCCCCAAAAGCCGTCAGGGTCTTTAATGGAGCGCTCGTGTTCTGCTTTGTATGACATAGTCAACCTAATGAGAAAAAATTTATTGAGTTTTGCTAGCCTCCTTCTTAGTGGATGGCTTTGCATTACCATTTTTCGCAGATTTTGCAACTACTGTCGATTCGGATTTATGCTGAGTAGAGGCGGTTTTTACCGAAGAATTACCCTTAGAGGCCACTTTAGAGGCATCTTTATCCGACTTTGGAGGGGTGCACTTCGAATCCTTGGCCGCTTTAGAGCCTTTTGCTCCCTTGGTTGGCTTGCTGCACTTAGGTAGAGGAGGGGGCGGTGGAGGTGGCTTCTCTAAGCTCAAGCTGGCATTGTCAGCCAGATTTGCTGAAATATCGCCTAAGCGCCGACTATTTCTAGGAATGATCACGGTAGAACCAGCTTTAATGCGCATACCTTTCGGGATGCCATTTACATCACGCAAGACATCAGGATCAACCCCTAAGGTTTTGGCTGTTTGATCAGCACTCTCGGTCTTACCCACCTGCACTGCTGTCCAAGAAGATAAAGGCTTGGAATAATTCTTCAGATTTTCCTGAAAAATTTCGGCATGACCAAAAGGCAACAAAATTTGTTGACCAGCTGCACTCAAGATCACCGGCTTATTAAAGGACGGATTGAGCACATGAAACTCTTCAGCAGGAATTTCCGCCAGCTTAATCACAAGTGCCACATCAATATCACTGCCAACATCTACCGCCACAAAATATGGGTGATTCTCCAAATCAGGGAGGGTGACACCATAAGCCCCTGGATCTAGCACAATCTGTCGATATGCCATCAGCTTGGGCACGTAATTACGGGTTTCCTTAGGCAACTGCAAGCTTTCATAGTCAGTTGGAAGCCCCGCGGCCAAGTTTTTTTTCTGCGCCTTAGCAATATTTCCGGCACCCCAGTTATATGCCGCTAAAGCAAGCTCCCAGGTTCCAAATTGATCGTGCAAGCGTTGCAAGTAATCAAGCGCCGCATCAGTTGACTGCAGTACATCACGCCGCTCATCCCGAAAGATATTTTGAGTCAGCTGAAAATCTTTACCGGTTGCCGGCATAAATTGCCAGATACCCATAGCCTTAGCGCCCGATTTTGCCTGTGGATTAAAGGCGCTCTCCACAAAAGGAAGTAGCGCAATTTCCGTTGGCATGCCGCGGGCATTGACCTCTTGCACAATGTAAAACAAATAGCGCGATGAACGAGCCATCGAACGATTAACGTACTCTGGTTTCGCAGTGAGCAAACGCAGTTGCTCGCCCTCCCAAGGGCTATTAGAGGGCTCCATCTCAAAGCCATCCCGAATGCGAATCCATAAATTACTGGATGGTGCGTAGATAGTGCTAACCGATTGCTTCTTCAGGTTGACACGCGCCGCTTTTGAAGCACGCGGATTGGTTTTAGTCGGCGTATCTGAGGACCAATCGCCCGTACTGGCACAACCAGACAGAAAGGCGGCAATCAGGATTGCCGCATAGACCAAACGCATCAGAAGCGATCTTTCCAAGCCCGAATCACTGCCAATACATGGGCAGGTGTGGGCAAATCTTTCTCACCGGAAATATTTTTTGCTGCTGCAATGACTTCTGCTTGATCGCAGCGCATAAAGGGGTTGACTTGCAATTCCTGCCCAATGGTTGTCGGTAAGGTTGGTAGGTGTTGTTGACGCAATGCGGCGGCAGTCTCCGCCCAGGTAATAAGATTGATATTGTTTGGCTCTACCGCCAAGGCAAAACGGATGTTTGATAAGGTGTACTCGTGTGTGCAATAGACCAGGGTATTTTTTGGCAAAGCCGCAAACTTGGCAAGCGACTGAGTCATTTGCGTTGGTGTGCCCTCAAACAATCGACCACACCCAGAAGCAAATAAGGTGTCACCACAAAACAGCATGGGCTCAACTACGTTGGCCTGCATATTGGCAAAGTATGCAATGTGACTCAGGGTGTGCCCAGGGACTTCATTAACAGAAAAAGTAATACGAGGTGCTGCAATCTCAATCTTGTCACCCTCCATCAAAGCATGGGTTCTTCCAGGAATATCAATGGTTGCTGGTCCGTATACTGGAACCTTAGGGTCAAGCGCTGCTAGAAGCTGCAAAATCCCGCCTGTATGATCGGCATGGTGATGGGTAATCAAAATTCCTTTTAATGTCAGCTTCTGATCGCTCAGATACTGCAAAACTGGGGTGGCATCGCCTGGATCGACCACGAGTGCAGAATGGCCATCATGGATGCACCAAATGTAGTTGTCATCAAAGGCCGGAATGGGCCAAACTTGCAATAAAGTATTCTTCTCCATAGACCGATGATACCAATCCCCTCAACCCCTTCCCAGTTGCCTGCACCACCATGGAGCTCATGGGAAAAATGGCTGCAATCCCCCCCTGGAAAGTATGTCCTGGCCTGGGAGCAACGCTGTTTTGACCAAATCGTCGCTGATGTCTTTGGTTTTTATGCCGTCCAAATCGGTTTACCCCAAATCAACACCCTATCCGAGAACCGGATGCCCCTGCATGCCCTACTCATTCATGAGAATGATCATCAAGAGTTGGCCAAACGTTTCCACTGGCATTTAATTGAAGGAAACCCTACAGAACTTCCATTTGCCAGTGAAAGCATTGATTTATTGGTTTTACCGCACGTCTTAGAATTTGCCACAGACCCCCATCAAATTCTGCGCGAGGCTGACCGGGTATTGCGCCCCGAGGGCCGTTTGATTATTTCCGGATTTAATCCCGCCAGCCTTTGGGGTGGGCGCCAATACCTCAGTCGCTTAATTGGCTCACCCTATCTTCCCAGGGATGGGCAATTTATCAATTTACTCCGCATCAAAGACTGGTTGCAGTTATTGAATTTTTCCTTAGATCGTGGTCATTTTGGCTGTTACAAACTACCCTTAAAAGGGGAGGCCAGCATGGCGCGCATGGATTTTTTAGAAAAAATGGGTAACCGCTGGTGGCCTATTTTTGGTGCAGTGTTTTTGGTTTCGGCGATTAAGCGCCACCAAGGGGTGCGCCTCATTGGGCAGGTCCAACCCAAGCGCTTGTCCGTCATGCCACAACTGAGTCCTGCCACCGAACGCAATCAACTCAAGTCACCACCAGACAAAGTACAGTAAGCACCATAAATCGCACACCACATGACTGATACCAAAACTCTCCCCCACATCATTATTTATACCGACGGTGCCTGCAAGGGCAATCCTGGGCCTGGAGGCTGGGGTGCGGTCTTGCGCTCTGGCGGACATGAAAAGCATATTCATGGCGGGGCCGAACTAACCACCAATAACCGCATGGAAATTAGTGCCGTGATTCATGCACTGCGGGCCCTCAAACAACGCAGCTCCGTAGAACTATGGACCGACTCACAGTATGTGCAAAAAGGCGTGACCGAATGGCTTGAGGGCTGGAAAAAACGGGGCTGGAAAACGGCCAGCAAAGACCCCGTTAAAAATGCGGATTTATGGCAAGAGTTAGATTCCCTGCTTCCAGATCACACCATCTCCTGGCATTGGGTACGAGGTCACAATGGCCACCCAGGCAACGAATTAGCCGACCAACTTGCCAATAAAGGTGTTGAAGAATTTCTTCCATAGGCAAGAGCTCTGCTGTGAGAAAATTCCTCCAATCGATGAAGCAATACTCTACCCTCCACTAGGCAAATCAATCATGCGTCAAGTTATTCTGGATACCGAGACCACGGGTCTAAATCCCGCCACGGGCGATCGTATTATTGAAATCGGCTGCGTAGAAATGATCGGACGACGCCTAACAGATCGCACCTTTCATCACTACATCAATCCAGAGCGCGATATTGATGCGGGCGCCTATGCGGTTCACGGTCTGTCACGAGAATTTCTTTCTGATAAACCGGTCTTTGCCAATATTGTTGAACAGCTGATTGAATTTGTGGATGGCGCAGAAATCGTCATTCATAACGCAGCGTTCGACTTGGGTTTTTTAGACAATGAATTCGCCCTACTCAAGCGCCCTCCATTTAGGGGACTAGCCGCCAAGATTACCGATACCCTGCTCGATGCCCGGCAGATGTTCCCAGGCAAGCGCAATTCTTTGGATGCACTTTGTGAGCGCTTTGCTATCAGCAATCAGCACCGCACTTTGCACGGCGCTTTATTAGATGCCCAGCTACTTGCTGAAGTTTATGTAGCCATGACGCGTGGTCAAGAAGACCTATCGATTGATCTGATTGACTACACAGTGGGTACTGATGCCTCTGGTCATACCAAACCACTACCGACCAATCTCAAGCTCATGAGCGCAAGTGCGGAAGATTGCCAGCTACATGAAAAGATCCTCGCTGAAATTGCTAAGGCCAGCAAAAAGGACCCCGTATGGAGCCCTTCAAGTCTAGCTAGTTAAAGCAAATCTTAAATCGCTGCCGCGATTGCCTTACCTAGATCATCGGTTTTTCCTTTTCCACCCAAATCTGGCGTTAAAGGTGAATTCGCTGGACCATCAGCCAATGCAGACTCAATTGCCCTGAAGATTGCCTTACCCGCCTCCGGGTAACCCAAATGATCCAACATCATCGAAGCACTCCAAATCTGCCCGATCGGATTAGCAATCATCTGACCATAGATATCAGGTGCTGAACCGTGCACTGGCTCGAACAAAGAAGGGTACTTACCTTCTGGGTTAATGCTGCCTGATGGCGCTACTGCAATCGTACCCGTACAGGCAGGACCCAAATCCGAGAGAATGTCGCCAAATAAATTACTGGCAACAACTACATCAAAGCGATCGGGATTCATGACAAAGTGAGCTGCCAATATATCGATGTGATACTTGTCGGTGCGCACATCAGCGTACCGCTTAGCCATTTCTGCAACGCGCTCATCCCAATATGGCATGGTGATTGCAATGCCATTGGATTTAGTGGCGGAAGTGAGGTGCTTTTTAGGGCGACTTTGCGCTAAATCGTAAGCGTACTTCAGAATGCGATCGACGCCATGACGCGTAAATACAGATTCTTGCACCACGAATTCACGATCTGTGTCGGGGAACATTTTTCCACCAAGAGAAGAATACTCACCTTCGGTGTTTTCGCGTACGACAAAGAAATCGATATCGCCCGGCTTACGATTCGCTAGTGGGCACGGCACACCAGGCAATAAACGCACCGGACGTAAATTAACGTATTGGTCAAAGCAACGACGGAACTGAATGAGGCTACCCCATAAAGAAATATGATCCGGTAGAACGCTAGGCATCCCTACCGCACCAAAGAAGATGGCGTCGTACTGCATCAGCGTCTCAAACCAATCATCGGGCATCATCTTGCCATGCTTGAGGTAATAGTCACAGCTTGCAAAATCAAAATGATCAAACTGCATGCCAATATTAAATTGACTATTTACAGCCTCTAAAGCACGCAAACCTTCTGGCATCACCTCTTTACCAATACCATCACCTGGAATAACAGCAATTTTTGGGTTCTTCACCATTTTTTGTGTGTTCATATTGGGTTTATTTTTTAAGAATTAGCTAATAGCCCGACGGATTTCATCCTTGGTAGATTTAGCGTCCTTAATACTTTCGCTATCGTGCTCGGTAGTATTCTCAATTGTTTCGGGCTCGGTCTCTTGCATGCGAATATTGTCCTTGGGGCATATCGGCGCACCGTAAGTTGCCCAACGTTTTAGTAAAGTCACTTCATAGCCACATTGGCCGCATTTGGCTTTATTGCGACTGGCATTACTTGGGCGGGGTGGCGGGAACACAATCGCTTGATGCGGATAAGGGCCTAATTCTTGACTAATCATCATTAACTTCACGGTCAATTCTTCAGTAGCATGTGCCATCCGTGCAGGGCCNTCCAGGCCCACAGTTTGNGCAATTCCTTTAAAGTCCGCACCATGACCACTAAAGCAATCATCNACAGCGTGACATAACTCATGCACCAAAGTGTCNAACAATTGCACAGGCTCATCTAATTTTGGGGAAATAAAAATCTCNTTGACCCCACCACCTGAGCGCTCACGAGGCCAGCATTGACCCAGAGTCGTTCTGGGGCTACTCGATGCCGGNAATCCACAAGAAACGCGCACTGGTGGGATGGCATATCCCGCTTTGGAAAAGATGGGCTCTAAATGCCGAACAGCATCTTCTAGCCAGGCTTCTCTTACTGAATGTTGCTTCATAAATTCCTATTAACGCTGACCGATTTTGACATCACCAAATATGGCTTGGGCTTCGCGTGGCAAGCAACGCCAGTAACGCTCATTGGAGTTGACTACACCCCCTAGAGCAGTAGCAGCTTGCCAGCCCCAACGTGGGTTGTACAAGAATGCGCGCGCTAAGGCGATTAAATCAGCATCACCTTTTTGCAAAATATCTTCCGCTTGTTGTGGATCCGTGATTAATCCCACAGTCATGGTTGGCAAGCCAGATTTTTCTTTAACAATTTTGGCAAAAGGTACTTGGTAATTTGGACCAACTGCAATTTTTTGCTTTGGAGAAATACCTGCCGAAGAGATGTGCACAAAATCACAGCCCACCGCTTTCAGTTGCAGAGCAAAATCAGCTGTCTCTTCAGGAGTCCAGCCACCTTCAATCCAATCGCTTGCTGAGATGCGAACGCCTAGAACACCTTGATATGCCGCCCTTACAGCCTTGAATAATTCCAATGGAAAACGAATGCGGTTCTCAAATGAGCCACCATATTCATCGGTGCGTTGGTTGGCAATGGGTGACAAGAATTGATGCAAGAGGTAACCATGGGCACCATGTAATTCAATACCATCCACACCAATGCGATCTGCGCGTACAGCTGATTCTACGAATGCCAAAATCAAGCCTTGGAGTTCTTCTTTGGATAACTCGTGAGGAAGGCGCTCGCCATCCAACTGAGCGATAGCAGATGGCGCAACAGTGTCCCAGCCGCCCTTCTCTACTGGCAATAACTGACCACCATCCCAAGGGGTAGCGCTTGAGGCTTTGCGTCCGGCATGGGCCAACTGAATAAACACTGGAGTGGCTGGTGCAAGCTGGCGAGCACGCGTTAACTTATCTTTTAAAGCCGCTTCAGTGCGGTCATCCCACAAACCCAAACATGCTGGAGTAATACGGCCTTCTGGCACCACGCCAGTAGCTTCAATAATGAACAGTGCGGCACCACTATTGAGTAAGTTGGCCCAATGCATTAAATGCCAGTCTTGGGCTTCTCCATTGACAGCTGAGTATTGGCACATTGGGGCCACCACAATGCGGTTGGCCAAAGTTAAAGGTCCTCTTGGTGAACCTAGGGTGTATTCGGAGAAAAGCAAACTCATTTAGATACCTTTGATAACTTGAAATGGGGATGAATGGCGTAAAACAAGAGCATAAACGAGACAGCTAATACGTGCAGAATTGGCTCTAGAGGCCTTTAAATAAGGGTCTTCTGAAAGATGGCAATTGATTCTACGTGTGAGGTATGAGGGAACATATTGACGATCCCCGCACCCTTCAGAGTGTAAGCAGCCTGGTGACACAAAATCTCGGCATCGCGAGCCAGTGTTTTGGGATTACATGAGACATACACAATGCGCTCTGGCATTAACTCATTTAAATGCGCATTTGCTGGCTGAGCAGAAATTTGATGCAGCAAGGCTAAAGACTTACATATCTCCATCGCGCCCTCGCGAGGTGGATCCATTAACCAGCGCTCTGCTTTGCCCCAAGATGCAATCGTCTCTGTTGTTACCTCAAACAAATCACTTTGCATGAAGCTCACTTTGTCTACGAGGCCATTGTGCTCGGCATTGGTTTTAGCGCGCTCAGTTAAGCTTGCAAGACCTTCAATGCCTAAGACGCTGCGAGCCCGTCTTGCTAAAGGTAAGGTGAAATTACCAATACCGCAAAAGAGATCTAAGACACGGTGCTCTGGTTTGATCTCTAACAAGCGAATGGCTTTACTCACGAGCGCACGATTCATCATGTGATTGACTTGCGTGAAATCCGCCGGCTTAAACGGCATCTCGATTGCAAACTCAGGCAGGCGATAACAAAGCTTACCCGTCAATGGGTAGAACGGAGCAACTGTTTCAATACCCTTAGGTTGGAGCCAAATCCAGACATGATGTTCATCGGCAAAGTCTTTGAGCAATTGCTCATCTGCGGGGGTTAAGGGCTGTAGATTACGAAACACTAAAGCGGTTACTGGCCGAGCTTTGACTGGATCATCAGAATGGGGCTCCTCTGGCTCGCCAACGGCGATTTCAATTTGCGGCATGCGATCGACAATGGATAAACCCATTACGAGTGTGCGCATCTTTGGTAATAAATCAGAAACATGTTTGGGAAGGATTTCGCAGGCGAGCATGTCAGCAACATAGCCACTCTTTCCCTCATGAAAGCCAATCAATACCGTACCTTTTTTAATCGAGCGGTTGACTGCACTTAAGCGGGCACGATGGCGATATTCCCAAGCGGGACCGCCCATCGGTCGGAGAATTTCTTCAGGCTTTACTTTGGCAAGATGACTCAGATCATCCTCTAAGACGCGTTGCTTCATCGCAATTTGCGCGCGCATATCTAAATGCTGCATAGTGCAACCGCCACACACCCCAAAGGCAGCACACTTGGGCTGCGCACGAAAAACTGCCGGCTTGATAATTTGCCTGACCTTGGCTTTGCTAAAACGCGCTTTATCACGCGTGATGGTGTAACTCACCAACTCAGTCGGTAACGCACCTTGTATAAAAATGACTTTGCCGCTATGGCCTTGTGCCGCCTCTTCCTCATTTGGCACTAGGCGTGCAATTCCTTGGGCATCTAAATCGAGGGCTTCAACGCGGATTGGTTCAAGCACTTCAATATTGACAGGCTTTTCTTCTCTACGCATTAGGAGTAAAGCCCAAAAGGTATTCTTGCCATTGTGAGCCATGAGGCTCTTTAGATTCTTGTTCTAGGTAGGCTTTGACAAAGGCAATTTCACCCTGGTATTCCTCTAAAGAGAAGCCACCGCGCAATAACTGAAAGCGGCAATACATCAAATACGTATTAACCACATCAGTTTCGCAATAACGGCGAATATCATGAATCTTGCCATCCTGAAAAGCCGGCCAGACTTGACTACCATCCATTCCCATCTTTCCCGGAAAACCACAGAGCTTAGCCAAACCATCCAAAGGAGCATTGGCTCTGCCATTAAATTTGGCTAAGAGATCCATCAAATCCAGATGGCGCATGTGATAACGACTGATGTAGTTATTCCACTTAAATTCACGGCTATCGTTTTCGTGACTCTCACCCATCTCCCAATAGCGCGGTGCTTGTATTTGATTTACAAGTGCGCGGTAATGCAGCACCGGTAAATCAAAGCCACTACCGTTCCAGGAAACCAGTTGGGGGGTGTACTTTTCAATCAGATCGAAGAAGGCTTGGATGAGTACCTTTTCATCATCTTCGGGCTTACCGAGCGTGCCGACTTTAATTTGTGGAGCACCTTCTTTGGTCGTGCGACGAATCACACAAGAAATCGCCACAATGCGTTGCAAGTAGAGGGGAAGAAATTCACTACCGGTCTTAGCGACCCGATCGGCCATTGCTTTTTCAGCAACTTCCGCATCTGACATGGATGCTGGAAAATCTTCCAGACGACGCAATCCCGCTACATCAGGAATAGTCTCAATATCAAATACAAGCGCTGTTGCTAATGCCAATTCAACATCCGCTACTTATTGTTGTAGGTATGGTTGAGGATTAACCGGCTTACCATTCACACGCAACTCAAAATGCAATTTGACTGCATTCGCATCGGTATCACCCATCTCGGCAATCTTTTGACCCTTAGTCACAGTATCACCCTCTTTCACCAAGAGTTTGCTGTTGTGGGCATAGGCTGTTAAATAGGTGTTGTCATGCTTAACAATGACCAAGTTACCGTAACCGCGCAAACTATTACCGGCATAAACGACTTTACCGCCTGAGGCTGCCAGTACCGGATCACCTAACTTACCAGCTATATCGATACCTTTATTGGTCTCAGAATAGGCTCCAGTAATAGAGCCCTTAGCAGGTTGAGACAAGCGAATACCGGGCTCTGCCACAACGGCCTCTGGCGCCACGTCTGCCTTAGCGTCGGACTTACTGACTTCTTTGGCCTTTGGGGTAGGCGCATCAGCAGCACTGATTACCGCTGGCTTAGCAATCGGTTTGGCTACCGGTTTAGATCCTGCTGGCGGCTTGATCAAAATCAGATCGCCTATTTCAATTTGATTGGGGTTTGCTAGGTTATTCCAAGCAATGACATCCTTTGGTGATTGCCCATGATCGATTGCAATACGCGCCAAGGTATCACCCTTCTTCACGCGGTAATAACCAGCAGGTGCTGGTTCATCAGAACTACCAGCAGTGCGATCAGTCACATTGGCCGGTTTAGTGCGAGGTGCTGAGCACCCACTCGCCAAAACTAGTAGGCTCGCTACAAATAAGAGGCTAAGTACTCTAGGCATCAATTTAGGCATGGAATAGACGTTTAATCTCATACTACCCCTGATTGTAAGGGGACAAAAAAGACCTCGTCCAGCACAGTTCTTTGGTAGCGCTGGGAACTCATCCGCTCCACCATTACCAATTGCTGCTCTTTTTCGCTTTTAACCACCGGCGCTACCAAACGTCCCCCTATCGCTAACTGATCTAATAAGGCATCTGGGATGCCTAAACCAGCAGCAGCCAGAATAATTCCGTCGAATGGGGCTGCCTGAGGTAGGCCCAAAATGCCATCACCGTAGATCAGGCGCAAGTTATTAATTCGAAAAGGTCGCAATTTAGCCCTGGCCATGTCATGTAGTGGCCGAATGCGCTCGATGGAGTAGACCTCTTCTGCCAAAAGACTCAAGACAGCAGCCTGGTAACCACAGCCAGTGCCAATTTCCAGGACTTTGCCTAATGAATGTCTGGGCTTATGCAAAATCTCAATCATGCGGGCGACCACTGAAGGCTTGGAGATGGTCTGTTGGTGCCCAATTGGCAATGCAGAATCTTCGTAAGCTTGGGGATGTAAACCGGCATCCATAAATGCATGGCGTGGCACGGTGGCAATGGCTTCCAATGTTTTGTGATGCTTTACCCCTGCGGCAAGCACCTTTGCAGCAAGTGCTTGGCGGTGCCCAGCAAATCGTTCAGCAGCTGGTTTCAACCGCGATCCCAACCATTGGCACGCATAGCTGCTAGGCGGGCATGGTGCGTCAGATCTAACTGCATTGGTGTAATGGATATGCAACCATCATCGATCGCATGAAAATCCGTTCCCTCAGAACTGTCTTTAGCATCACCTGCTGGACCAATCCAGTAGATGTCTTCACCCCGCGGACTTTTTTGAATTACCACCGGCTGAGAGTGATGACGCGTACCTAAACGGGTGACACGCCAACGATATAAATCAGCATAAGGACGGTTAGGAATGTTCACGTTGAGCAGAGGAGCGGTACCATCGGTATGTGGCAAATGGGAGACTAATGCTTGAGCAACGATATCGTGAGCCGCCTTAGCCACGTCATCAATGCGATCCCAGCCGCGATCAATTTGAGAAAATGCAATACCTGGTACGCCAAACATAACACCCTCAATCGCAGCGGCGACAGTGCCTGAGTACAGCACATCTTCGCCCATATTCTCACCCTGATTAATTCCAGAGACGACTAAGTCTGGCTTTTCATCTAAGAAACCCGTCATGGCGATATGCACACAATCGGTAGGTGTGCCATTNACAAACATAAAACCATCACGCTCACCACCAGCAACGCGATGAATCGAGAGCGGGCGTGACAAGGTTAAAGAATTTGAGGCACCNCTATGGTTTTGCTCNGGCGCAATCACAGTAACTCGACCCAAGGACTGNAAGGCTTTATAGAGNGCNAAGATTCCTGGGGCTAGATAGCCATCGTCATTTGATAAAAGTATGTGCATGACCTGATTATCCTATGTTCATAGGGCAAAGTATCAAAAGTAGGCTAAGCATCAATTAAGCGCCCTGCCACGGCTTTGACAACCGCCTGGGTTCTGGTCGATACGTTTAATTTGGTACGGGCATTATCAAAATGGAAGTCAACTGTGCGCTTACTTAAACCCAAGATCGAGGCGATTTCATCAGAGGTTTTGCCACGCGCCGACCATGTCAGCACTTCTGTTTCTCGCGCATTGAGCTGCACCTCTTTAGGCCAGACGTCCATTCTGGCGACCCGCGATAAGCGGGCCTCAATAATCGTAGCCAATACATCAAAATCAATTGGCTTAGTAACNTAATCGTCAGCGCCTAATTTACGGCCTTTTANCTCGCTATCGCGATCNCTCAATGCCGTTAAAAAGATAAAGGGAACGTGCATTAATCGAGGGGATACTGCCGTGAGTCTCTCCAAAACCTCTAAACCCGACATGACGGGCATACCGATATCGCACAGCACTAGATCCGGGGAATTATTCAGAATGGCTTTTAAGCCATCTTGACCATTAAAAGCGAGCGCCACTTCATAGCCCCGCTCAGAAAGATCTTCCTCCAATAACTTGGCAGTCTCTTCCTCATCTTCAATACAGAGGATTTTGATGGTCTTTTTATCTGCTTCCATGTTTTCCAAACACTTATGGTGTATTAAGATGTCCTGTGAGTAAAAACAGCCTCTTAATCCCTACTTCAGTGATGCCCTAGTGAATTCTAACTTGTTAGTCCAGAGATCCCTCAGAACGCAAATTATTCTGTTTTCTCTGCTTATTTTCTTTTTAACACTGGGGCTAGGGCTCTTTAGTTTTAGCAAACTCAATGAGGTGAATGAAGCTTCGGCTGATATCCGCGGACATTGGCTCCAAAGCACACTCTTGCTGGGTGACTTAAATAACGATACCTCCGACTACCGTGCGGCTGAGGCAAACCTGATTCTTTCTGAAAATCCTAGCGTGGAAAAAAGTGCTCGTGAAGAAATTATTACCCTCAAGGAAATTATTTCTTTGACAGAAAAGAAATATCAAACTATGAAACATGGTCCAGCAGAATTAAAGACCTTTCAGGAGTTTGAACAAGACTGGGAGAGGTATAAAAAGACTTCAGATGAAGTGTTAAGTCTGTATAAAAACGGTAAAGCAGATCAAGCGCGCAAACTCTATATGGGTCAATCTCGGATTGATTTTGCGACAGCGAGCACTTCATTAAGTACCCTCACCTCCCAAACCGTTAAAGGTACCAGTAGCGCCAGCGATTACGCGGCCAATATTTACTCTCAAGCCCAAAAGCTGATATTGCTAGCATTTTTAGTTACGATTTTTTGTATCGCTTATTTGCTGTATTACATCCGCACTAAGATCGCCCTACCGTTGTTAGCGCTAGCTGACAAAATGCGCGCTTTAGCGGCCAATCAAACCGATATTGAAATTAAGGGCACTGATCGCCCAGATGAAATCGGTGAGATGAGTCGTGCAGTAGTGATCTTCCAAAAAAATGCGATTGCCCTCTCTCAGAGCCAACTCAAACTGATTGAACAAGCTTCATCACTCGAAGAGAAACTACATCTTGAGCAGCGGATGACGGAGTTGCAGCGTAACTTTATTTCCATGGTTTCCCATGAGTTTCGCACTCCGCTCACGATTATTGACGGTCAGGCGCAGCGCCTGATTAAGTTACGCGAACCTATTAGCTCACATGACATTGTTGAGCGTGCCCATAAGATTCGCAATTCAGTCAAGCGGGTAACCAAGGTGATGGAAAACATTATTACCTCAAGCAGTCTTTACGATGGCACCTCACAGCTTCCCTTTGCCCCAAGCAAACTCGATCCGTGTAAGCTGATTGCCGACGTGTGTCGCATCAACGAAGAAAACAATCCTCAATGCCAGATTCGTTTTGATTATGACGAGCAGCCGATGCTGGTGTTTGGCGACCAAGATCTTTTATTTTTGATCTTTAGCAATCTCATTTCAAATGCGATTAAGTATTCCAATGCCGATAAAGAGGTCCGCATTACTGCTTATGCTGCAGGGGATTTTGCCGTGATCACTATTGAGGATAAAGGAATTGGTATTCCAGAAAAAGATATGGCGCAACTCTTTGAGCGTTATCACCGCGGCAGTAACGTGACTGGCATTGGCGGCACTGGCATTGGATTGCATCTAGTCAAAATGGCAATCTCGTTACACGAAGGCGATATTCAGGTGCAAAGCAAAGAGGGTGCTGGATCTCGCTTTATTGTTCGATTGCCATTAGCAAACTAAAAAACATCAAGCAAACCATTAGAAGTCTGCGTGTACGCGAATACCGAAGATATTAACTGGGCCACGGGCCGCGTTGTATGCGGGATTAACCACGTGCTGGTAGTCAAATCCAAAAGCGAGGTGCTTAGCTACGCCCAGGTTGTAATACACCTCAGAGATACGCTCCAAACCATAAGTTAAAGCACCATCACCCACCAGCACTCCAAGACCGCCCATTGCAAAATACTGCTGAGCTTCTTTAGAGATTCCGTTCACGATGCCCTGAACGCCAATACTATCCATTGGTCTATTCCAAAGATCGCCCTTAAATGAGAGACCCGCGGTGACTGACTGATTGATATCAGTAAACTCATAGGTCTCTTGAGCACCATTATTTTGGCTGGCGCGTGCAAATAATCCAACGCTGGGGCTGATCTCTTGTTCAAAGTTCAACGCAATGCCAGGACGCCAAGCCATGCGTCTCACTAATGAAGTATCAGGGGTCGTGCCGGTTTGCTGCGCCAAGGCAACCGCATTGCTATACGAACCCATATTGCCGCGGTTCACAAATCCCAAGACCTTGAATTTACCTTTATGGCCATCAATTTCATGACGCTCTTCAAGCTCAGTAACCAACTCGTATTGCTTAAACCCAATATCAATATTTTCGCTATTCGGAACAATCGATAAATCAAAGTAACCGGCTCGCAAGGTCCACCAATCTTGATTCCACTCAATCGCACCGCCGTAGGTATAACCCCAAGAATCCGCCGCATAGTCAAATGCGCCCGCATCCACACCAGCCCAGTTCAAGAAGTCTCCTTTTGGGTCATGGGCATAGGTATTGGTATCAAAGATGTCAACCACCGAGAACTTACCAGCAGTAATAATCACATTATTGGATGTGATGGTTTTGGCCAATTGATTCGCTTGATCTTCGAGCTCAATTAAATCGCCACCCAAATTAAAAGTTTGGCGGATGAATGCCCGTGGCGTGCGATAGTATGGGTTGTTATTGCCGACCTTATATGCTTCCGCACTGGAGAAGCCTGCCAGACCCAAGGTATTGCTTAAGCCAAAGCCTTGGTCAATTTCCGGATTGAAGTAGGCCTCACCGCCATCCCATAACTTCACCCCTAAATAGAGTGTCGCATCTAAGGTTTCAGCGCTATTGCTGTGAGGCGTCAAACTATTCGTGCCACTATAAGGCGCATTAAAGGTGGGGTGATATTGATCTACCCAAGTTGCCTGCCCGTGAATATTCCAACGCTGATCTGCTGGAGGTGTTTCGCCTTCTACTACTACCTTGGCGCCTTCCATATCATCCACACTGGAGCCTATCGCGAGCTGGACTTGTGCATAGCCAGTAGCTGGCAAGATGGCAGCATAAAGGGCGAAGCACAATAGCGAGAGGGGCAATTTAGATAAAGTCACCGGCTTACTTAGCCTCCATGGCTGCAGTGACCTTCACCTGAGGATCGCCTTCATCCACCTGAAAACATTCAATCTTGACTGGTGTCCATGACTTAAAGAAGGTATTGGTATTTGGAATGGCCTCAGCATGCAGTGCAATGATGCGAGTCAAATGATGATCGACTTCTTTCTCATGCATTAAAGCCGTTTGAGAAGTTGAATCGAGCCAGCGCATTTCTGCAAAATCAGGTGCATTTTTGAAGTAGCGATTACTGGCCACCATGCAAGCCACAATTTCTGGGCGCTCGCCCTGAATGATCAGATTTCTAAAATTCTTCGATAGATTGAGTGAGACTGGCGCCCCTTTTGCATTAACCAATAATGGCGATAAGCTAGCCATCAATAGACCAGCGAGCATCAATAGAGAGAATAGGCGTTTGCTTTGCATATTATTTCAAAACAGCGTTACCCTGCTCGTCCTTTACTTGCTTCCAGCGGGCAGCAAAGGCCTGAATAAGCGCTTCATCGGTAATGGGAATATAGCTAGCTTCTTGCGCAGCAAGCGCCCCATTGGCATAAATCCATTCCAAGAAATGCAAAGTTTGTAGCGCATCTTCATGCTCATTACGCGTCGCATGAATAAGCACATAAGACATAGCAACGATAGGCCAGCTATTGGCGCCGGGTAAATCTGTCAGGGACTGATAATAACTTGCCTTATGCCAGTGAGCCTGTTTGTAGGCTTGCATGAAGGTATCGAGGCTTGGGGCAACATTATTACCGTCATGGTTAATTAGATTGATGGTTGTCAGTTTAGACTTTTGCGCATAACGAAACTCAACATAGCCAATTGAACCCTCTGTTTGTGCAACAGTTTTGGCAATCCCACTATTACCTACTGCTGCCTCACCTACCGGCCATTGCAAACTCGAGCCAATACCAAAACGCTGATCCCATTCTGGACTTACCTTTGCAAGGTAGCTAGTAAAGGTAAAGCTGGTGCCCGAACCATCTTTGCGATGAATGACTGTAATTGCTAAGTGCGGCAAGGAGATGGTGGCATTGAGATTTTGAATGGCTACATCATCCCAATAAGCGACCTTACCTAAAAAGATATCCGCCAGCACTGAGCCGGTGAGGCGCAACTGACCCGATGAAATGCCTGGCAAATGAATTACTGGAGTGATGCCCCCTGCCACCAAGGGAAATTGCATTAAGTCATCTTGAGATAACTCGGATTGAGTCAATCCAATATCAGTTACAGCAAAATCAACTGTGCGCGCAGTAATGCGCTTAATGCCTTCAGCAGAACCGATTCCTAAATAGTTCACCTTGATATTTTTTTGACTTTGATAAGCCTCTGCCCAAGATTGCATGATGGGCATTGGAAAGGTGGCCCCTACTCCGTCGATTTCTGAATCAGCGTGAGCAAAAGAAACGGCCCCCATTAATAGGAGCAGTACAGCCGCAGGGAATAGGCGTGAGAAATAGCCCATATTCAAAACCTGTTTAAAGGTGGAACAATAAATGCAGACGATGTCATATTTGTGACATCTCCCTTTCGACCTCTATTTATTGGGGCCCAGACCAATTAGCCGACGGTACGGCGATCCATCAAAGCACGCGCCAAAGTACCTGCATCCACATATTCAAGCTCGCCACCCACTGGAATACCTCTGGCGATACGAGTCACTTTAATGCCCTTAATTTTCAGCACTTCTCCGATGTAATGGGCGGTTGCCTCACCTTCACTAGTGAAATTGGTTGCCAGCACCACCTCTCGAACGGGCACACCCGTATCGGGAGATTCAATGCGATTGAGCAGACGGTCAAAATGAATTTCATTCGGACCCATGCCATCAAGCGGTGAAATGCGGCCCATCAATACAAAGTAATTGCCTTTGAAGCTCAGAGTTTGCTCTACCATCACCTGGTCAGCGGGTGTTTCAACAATACACAGCAATGACGGATCACGACGCTCATCGGCACAGGTGCCACATACTTGCGTTTCGGAGAAGGTATTGCAACGGGCGCAGTGGCCTACGGTCTCGACCGCTTCACCCAATGACTTGGCTAAGACAGCTGCGCCATTGCGATCATGTTGAAGTAGGTAGAAAGCCATACGTTGCGCAGACTTTGGTCCCACTCCCGGTAATACGCGTAAGGCCTCAATCAAACGACCAAGCGCATCTTGAGGTGCTTCGTGACGCGCCATCAGAAGGGCAACTTAAATCCAGGGGGCATCGGCATACCAGCAGTAGCACCAGACATTACTTGGGCACTAGCAGCTTCCACTTGCTTAAAAGCATCGGTATAGGCAGTCACAATGAGGTCCTCTAACATCTCGCGATCATCCATGGCAGCTGGATCAATTTGCACACGCTTCATATCGTATTTACCAGAAATGGTGACTTTGACTACCCCACCTGCGGCTTGACCAGTCACCTCAAGAGCAGCTAATTGCTCTTGCGCTACCTTCATCTTCTCTTGCATCTGCTGAGCCTGTTTCATCAAGCCAGCCAGTCCACCTTTCATCATCGCTTCTTTTCCTTAGTTCTTTATTTATTTTGTATTACTGATTCATTACTTAAAGCGCTTTAACGGAGCCGCCTACCACCTTGGCCCCGAACTCTTTCTCGAGTTGCTGAATAAATGGATCGGCAGCAATCATTTGCTCTGCATTCTGGCGCTTCTCTTGATGTATTTGTGCATCCACCTTAGCAACGGTCTTGCCCTCTACCTCACCCTTTTCAACAAGCACCTTTACAGGTTTACCGAAGTGCGCAGTTAAGGCATCTGCCAAGCGACCTACTGAAGCCTCGGAGGCCAATTGCGGCATGGGTGTCACGATCGTGGCGCGCACTCCAGCAGGAGAATCGTCCCAAACCTGTAGCTCAGTCTGAAATGCCAATTGCTGCACTAAACCACGCACTGGCAACTGACGCATCAAGGCGTGCCAGTCGGGACGATCGGCAGCATGAGCAGTTGCCATCACTGCTGCTGGCGCTGCAGGAGCAGGCACAGTTGGCGCAACTGGGGCGGCTGAAACCGTGGGCGTAGGCCTTGTAGCAGGTGCTGGAGCACTTGGTCTTGGAGTCGCTGATGGGGGCGGAGGCACAGTACCACCTCCCGCTCTTACCGTTTCAGATCCAGGACGAAAGGCCAACATCCGCAAGAGTGTCATCGCAAAACCAGTTTGCTCATCTGGTGCAAGCGATAAGTCTGGGCGACTGGTGATGCTAATTTGATAGAAGAGTTGTACTTCTTCCTTAGACAGAGATTGGGCCAAGCGGCGAATATCGCCCGCCTCTGGCCAATCTTCTAATACTGACTCGGGCACTACTTGTGCGGCGGCAATCTTTTGCAAGAGACTCGACAGATCGGCCAAAGCCAATGAGAAAGACATACTGCGCTCGCCCATCTCATTAGCAGTTGCTAACAGTGCGGCGCCATCTTTGGCAATTAAAGAATCCAGAATGCGCACTAGATAAGCATCATCAAGGGTGCCCAGCATGCCTCGTACCGCTTCTTCAGAAACGATGCCGGCCGCATACGCAATCGCTTGGTCAGTTAAAGATAAGGCATCGCGCATCGAGCCTTGAGCTGCTTTAGCCAATACACGTAGCGCGTTGGCCTGGTATTGCACATTCTCGGCAGCTAGTACTTTTTCTAAATGCTCCACGATGAGCGGTACTGGCATTTGCTTGAGGTTGAACTGTAAGCAACGCGACAAAATAGTAACTGGGATCTTTTGTGGATCGGTAGTTGCTAGAATAAATTTGACGTGCTCTGGTGGCTCTTCCAGCGTTTTGAGCATGGCATTAAAGGCGTGATTGGTGAGCATATGCACCTCGTCAATCATGTACACCTTGTAACGCGCATTGCTTGGTGCGTAGGCAGCCTTCTCTAATAGTGCAGCAATGTCGTCAACACCACGATTGCTCGCTGCATCCATTTCAATATAGTCAACAAAGCGGCCCGCATCGATCTCAAGACAGGCGGGGCATTTGCCACAGGGCTCTGAAGTCATCTTCCCTGAGCCATCCGATCCGGTGCAATTGAGGGCTTTTGCCATAATGCGGGCGATGGTCGTCTTACCCACACCACGAGTGCCAGTAAAGAGCCAAGCATGGTGTAGTCGCCCTTGATCCAAGGCATGTGTCAAGGCTTTGACCACATGGTCTTGTCCTACCAATTGAGAGAAGGTTTTAGGGCGCCACGAACGGGCTAAAGCCAAAGATGTCATAGTCACCATTCTAACAAGGCTAAAATAGAATTGGATGGGCCTCCCCGCATGGTGGGTTGGATAACCTGGTCAGGTCGGGAACGAAGCAGCCAAACCCAATTTCTGCCAGTGCCGGGGGTTTGGCTCATCCACC